>OMCO01000063.1_pt1 | contig 47948 bp, 40 predicted proteins | sample 1645031 | NCBI WGS metagenome assembly OMCO01 (sample SAMEA103958146, study PRJEB25191) | human gut metagenome
ATTTAATACGATGAGATTCACATTTATAGCAGTGCCGTTAGCAGTCATCTTATCGATGCTGCTGGCATCGCTGATGATGGAAAATATACCATTTAAAAGTCAGTTCAGAACATTATTTTTAACACCGTTAATGGTTCCAGTGGCATCTGTAGTGCTTATTTTTCAGGTATTATTCCATTATAATGGTGTTGTAAATGATTTTATCAGAATATTTGGCGTAGATAAAATAGACTGGTTCAAATCAAAATATGCTCCGGTTGTAATAGTCATATTATTTCTATGGAAGAATCTCGGATATAATATGATATTGTTTATGGCGGCATACTCAAGTATTCCTAAAGAGATTATGGAGGTTGCAAGATTAGACAGTTCATCAAACTGGCAGTTGTTCTGGAAAGTTAAATTAAGATATTTATCACCAACGATAATGTTCGTAACAGTTCTATCAGTAATCAATTCGTTTAAGGTGTTCAGGGAAGTCTATCTTCTGACGGGTGATTATCCGTATGAGAGTCTGTATATGCTTCAGCATTTTATGAACAATACGTTTGCTTCATTAGATTACCAGAAATTATCGGCAGCGGCAGTTATTATGTTTGATGTAATGGTAATTATCATAGGCATTCTTTTTGTAGTAGAAAATAGATACGGAAAGGATGTGGAAGAATAATGAAGAAAAAATCGATTAAAAGAATTACTAAGATTGGAACAAAGACATTAGTTGCGTTAATATTTGTAATCTTTTTTGTAATTCCAATTGTACTTACCATATGTAATTCATTTATGAATGAAACTGAGATTACAGCTAATTATGGGAAAGTATTCGATACAAGTAATAATGGTTCGCATAAGTTTATATCAGAAAAGGTTAATCTGAAATTTATACCTGATAAAGTATCATTTAGCCAGTATATAACGGTATTATTCAAGAGCCCGGATTATCTGATTAAATTCTGGAATTCAGTATTATATGTTGTACCGATAGTTATTGTACAATTGTTAATTGCATCTTTGACAGCATATGGTTTTACACGTTTCAGAGGTAAGAAGAAAGAAATTGTGTTCTTTGTATATGTTATTATGATGCTTATGCCATATCAGGTTACATTAGTACCGAATTTCCTGGTATCGAAATGGTTACATATACTTTATACCAAATGGGCAATTCTGCTGCCGGGATTTTTCTCACCATTCAGCGTATACCTGCTGACTAAATATATGAGACGAATTTCACCGGCAATTATCGAAGCTGCTAAGATGGATGGAGCAGGAGAATGGCAGATATTCAGGCGAATATGTATGCCATTATGTAAAAGTGCATTATTTTCAGTTGGAATACTTGTATTTATAGATTATTGGAATATGGTGGAACAACCACTTATTTTGTTGAAAAGTCAGGACAAATATCCATTATCCATATTCCTGTCAAGAATCAATTCTGGTGAAATCGGTCTTGCATTTGCGGTAGCGGTAATTTATATGATACCAAGTCTGCTGGTATTCTTATATGGTGAGGAATATCTCGTAGATGGTATAACATCGCAAAGTGGTATTAAAGGTTAGTGCGAAATTCAGGTAGAACAAGAATAAGTACAAAGATTGGTTATTAAATCGCTATATAGGTAAACGTGGAGGTAGAAATGGAAGAAAAACAACACATAGCAAGAAAAAAGTGGGTAAAAAGATTTGCGATAGTTTTCTTTGTAGTTCTATTATTACTTACTTTCTTTTCAAATACAATTATGAATCATTCACTTCCTCAGGTAGCAACTCAGGCAATTGAGTCAGATTCAGTATCATCAAAGATAAGAGGAACCGGAACAATTGAATCCGGTGAGGCAAAAGAAGTAGCTATTAGTGAGAGCAGGGAAGTTGAAGAAGTACTTGTCAAGGCAGGCGACACTGTTAAGAAAGATGATGTGTTAGTGAAGTTAAAAGGCGGCGACAGTTCAGAGATAACTACAGCGCAGGCTGAATTAGATAATCTTAAAACAGCATATAGAAACAGCATTTTAGTTAATGAAACAGATCAGTCTTTAGTAAATAAGGCTGAAAGTGGTAAAGATTATTATGAGGAGAACAGAGCCACACTTGCTGCAATATCAGCTAAAGTAAAAGCAGCACAGGATAAAGTTAACAATATACAGGAACAGATAAATAAGTTAAATGCCACAAGTGGTCAGACAAGCACAGATAATGCAGCAGGTGATGGAGCAGATGACATGGGTATGGATGATAATTCTAATAATTCATCTAATCCTGAAATTGACAAGCTCAATCAGAGCCTGGAGGCAGCACAGAAAGAATTAGAAACTGTTACAAAAGAGCATACGAATTATTTAGCAGACATTAATACAGTTAATGATTTACGTTCACAGTATGAAGCTATTAAGACAGCAGAACAGAATATTGAGAAGTTAAAACAGAATTCTGTAGGAAATGAAATCAAGTCAACAGTAGATGGAACAATTCTTACAGTTGATATTAAGAATGGAGATACAATTTCTCCTGATACACCATTTATTACAATTCAGAATAAAGATAATGGCTATTCATTAACTATTTCAGTAACAAAAGACCAGGTTAAAAAGGTTAAAATAGGTGATGAGGCTACAATATCTAATTCATGGTATTATGGAGATGTTAAGGCAACACTTACAACTATAAAGAACGACCCGGCAGCACCGGGTAAACAGAAGTTATTAGTTCTGAATATAGAGGGAGATGTGGAAGCCGGTTCAACCATGACAGTTTCATTAGGTGATAAGAGTGCGACATATGATTATGTAGTACCTAACAGTTCAATAAGAGAAGATAATAACGGTAAATTTATCTTAGTTGTTAAAGAGAAAAGCAGTCCATTAGGAAACAGATATGTTGCAAAACGTATAAATGTAGAAGTATTAGTGACTGATGATTCTAAATCTGCCGTAAAGGGTGCTTTAGAGGGTGGCGAATATGTTATTACAACCTCAAGCAAATTAATTAAAGCAGGTGATCTTATAAGACTGGCAGACTAACCCAGGCGCATAAGCGACCTTGAAATGGAGACTGATTATGAAAGATTTTATTAAAAGAATAATAAAATATGCAGTTGCTGTTATACTTCTAATAATTCCGGTCCTTATTATTAATTATCAGAAAAATAATGACGTATCGCATAATGCTGCACTCAGATGGGACAGTTCAGGCAAATCTGCACATATAAGTGTATTTATGGCAGAAGATGCAAAGTTCACTCTTAATAATGTAATGGAGTTCGAAGAAAATATGAAGAATACCCTTACAGAGAGTAATGCACTTACTAATAAATCAGGTTATAATACATGGATTGACAGTTACAGTGCCAAAGGACAGTTAACCATAAGCAGAGATGATGTTAATGTTGAAGTATCGGCTATTGGAGTGGGAGGAGATTTCTTCTTCTTTCATCCATTAGAATTAGTTAACGGTTCATACTTTACACCTGATAATCTTATGGATGATTTGATAGTGCTTGACGAAGATACGGCATGGCGATTATTTGGAAGTACGGACATACAAGGTATGACTGTAGAGATTAATGGCAAAGAATATATAATTTCAGGCGTAATTAAAAGAGATGAAGGCAGACTTAATAAGGAAGCCGGTAATAATAAGCCTACTGTATATGTTTCATATCATTTGCTTAATACAGGCGAAGAAGGACCTTATATAACGGATTATGAAGTTATATTACCTGATTTGACTAAGAATTATGCATATAAGATTGTTAAAAAAGGAATTAATTTATCAGCAGATAATAGAGATATTGTCAAGACAGATGACAGATATTCGGTAAAATCTCTTGTCAAATTATTGAAAAATTATGGAAAACGTTCAATGAAAACGAACGGAGTTATATATCCGTATTGGGAAAATGTTGCAAGAGGCCGAGAAGACATGTGTGTATATGCATTACTTACAGAAATAATTATTGCTGTCATATGTATAGTATATGTTGTTATCAAATTGATTAAATTATTAAAAAGAAATTCTGAGAATATAAAGAAATTGTTTAGTAAAGTATTAGAAGCTGTTAAATATAAATTAAGCCGAAAAAAAGAAGTCGAAAGATCTGAAATTAATACGGTTATATTTGATATTGGTAATGTATTAGCTGAATTTGTTCCTATGCAATATCTTAAATCTATCGGGTATGATGGAGAAGAAAGAGATGAAATATTCAATGCCATTATAGAAAATGATATCTGGAATGAATATGATAAAGGAATTATGACAGAAACTGAAGTCATAAATAAATATATAGAAAGATATCCGGAGTTAGAAGATGCAGTCAGAAAAGTATTCTCTGATATGAAAGGTATCGTAAGACGCTTTGAATATACCGATGAATGGATAGAGAGTCTGAAAGAGCAAAATATCAGAGTTTTGTACTTATCAAATATTAGTAAGACTTTATATAATGACTGTGAGGAAGAACTTAATTTCATATCTGATATGGACGGAGGAATTCTGTCTTTCGAAGAAAAATGTTCTAAGCCTGATTCAGAGATTTATAAAAAGCTTATTAATAAATATAATTTAGAGCCTGATGCATGTATATTTGTTGATGACAGACAGGCAAATATCAAAGCAGCAGCAGACAATGGATTAAATGGAATATATTTTAACTCATATGATGAGGCAAGCAGGGAAATAGTAGAATTAATTAACAAAAGAAATACAATTTAGTAATATAAACCTCTTGACAATGAGTGTAATAACTGTATAATGTAGTTATGAAAACTACATTATACAGTTATTTGTGTTTAAAAATAGAATGGAGGGTTACACATGGATTGTGGAATTACTAAAAAGAAAAGTTATCTGGAACAGAAGATTGCTATACCTAAGTATACATTAGGTGAAGAATTGATAAGCTCTATTTCCCATGGAGTAGGTGCAGGACTAGGAATTGTAGCATTATGCCTGTGTGTCTTATTGGCATATAGACACCAGAATATGTGGGGCGTGGTAAGCAGCTGGGTATTCGGACTATCATTGATTATTTTATATAGTATGTCATGCATTTACCATGCTTTAAAGCCTAATAATGCTAAGAGAGTAATGAGAATATTCGACCATTGTACGATTTTCTTATTAATAGCAGGAACATATACACCATTTACACTTGTATCATTAAGAGATAGTGTTGGCTGGATATTATTCGGAGTTATATGGGCAGCAGCCGTAATTGGTATCATTCTTAATGCTATTGATATGGAGAAGTTCAAGGTAATATCTATGATATGTTATCTGGCAATGGGCTGGGCAATTATATTTGCATTTAAGCCACTTATGAGAGCAGTTCCTGGTAAAGGTATTGAATTATTAGTTGCAGGTGGAATCTCATATACAATCGGTGCAGTTATATACGGAATTGGAAGTAAAGTGAAATATATGCATTCAATCTGGCACTTCTTTGTATTGGGCGGAAGTATACTTCATTTCTTATGCATATATATGTATGTACTGTAAAAGCAATTTCTTTAAAGTTTTATTTACCTGTGATATAATGATGAGAAAGTATTTGTAATTATGTAAAAAGTTTTCGCCGAGGTAATAGAATTGAATGAAGAAAGATATGCTAAAATAAGCAATTGGTTTCGTGACAACGAAAAGAGAATGAAAATATTGAACATATTATATAAAGGTCTGCCAACAGTTACAATGGTTGAATATGCAGTCCTGGTAATATTTGAAATATTTCAGGGTAAAGGTAAAATGGAAGAAATAATGAGGGTAATTATTGTTCCATTAATTACCTTTGGAATATGTACAACTGCACGTAAAGTAGTTAATGAAAAACGACCTTATGAGGCAATGAATATTACACCATTAATAAAGAAAGATAAAAAAGGACAATCATTTCCAAGCAGACATGTGTTATCAGCAACTATTATTGCAATGGCATCAATGTATGTTAATGTGCGGCTTGGTATTATTATGATGTTAATAAGTGTTGCTATTGCGGTTATAAGACCGGTAGCAGGTGTTCACTATATACGTGATGTAATCGGGGGCTTGATAATTGGAATTGTGTGTGGGGTTATGGGATTCTATGTATTTTAGCCATACACGCTGGTCTGAGTGTATGGCTAAATATATAGAAATCGGAGTGTATGACATTAATGAACCAAAATAATTAATAACGAAAAAGATATCTGCATAACTTCTGCACAGTAGATAAGTTTATAGTAAAATTACGATTTCATAAGTCTTGGTAAATCACGTTTGTCTAATACAACTATAAATGAATATTCTTTTTTAATTGGAATATCAGGGTCTAGATTCATAACAATCTCGTTCTTGTCACGAATACCTATAACATTGATATTTAAGCGTTTACGGAGATTAAGTTCTCGTAAAGTTTTGCCTACCCAGTCCTCTCTTGCTGCAATTTCTATCATTCGTATCGTACTTGATAATTCAATAAATTCCTTGAAATTACCGGAAATAAGGCTTCTTGCAACACGAAGTCCTGATTCCTTTTCGGGAATAATCACCTTATCAGCACCGACTTTTTTGAGTATTGTTGAGTGAATTTCCTCACCGGATTTTGCCATAATATAAGGAACACCGGCCTCTTTACAAAGAATTGTTGCCATAATACTTGCATCAAGATTACCTGTAATAGAGATAATTACACCGTCCATATTAGAAAGACCAAGAGACTCCATAGTCTCCTTATCACATACATCAACCTTCATTGCACGTGTAACATATGGTGCAATTTCATGAACTTTTTCTTCGTCTACATCAATAGCAAGGACTTCAGCACCGATTTGTGCGAGCTCACGTGCAACACTTTCTCCAAATTTTCCTAAGCCAAATACTGCAAAAGTTTTCTTTTTCATACTAATCCTCATTTCTCTACATTCATTTATTTTATATAATTATCCAACAGTAATATCCTCACGAGGGAACATTGCCAGACCATATTTACTTTTTCTTGAACTGAATATGATAGGCAGAGTCATTGGACCGAGTCTGCCGGCATACATACATATGATTATAATGACTTTACCTGATAAATCAAGTGTGGCAGTATAATCTCTTGTAAGTCCTACGGTTCCAATTGCACTTGTCGATTCAAACACAATGTCAAGTAAATCGCCACCTGTATAAGTCGATAATATTATTATACTCGTAAATAAGAAACATAAACTTGCTAAGACAACAGCCAGAGCCTTTCTCATAGTTCTGTTTGGGATACGTCTGCCATAGGCTGTTCCGTATTCGCTGCCTTTTACAGCCGACATTGCAGCAATAATGATAAGCGCAAGCGTAGTAGTCTTGACCCCACCTGCCGTTCCAACCGGAGAACCACCGATAAACATAAGAATCAGACAGAACAATGTAGTTGCATCACGCATACCTTTCTGTGAAAATGTAAAGAACCCTGCCGTTCTTGTGGTAACGGACTGGAAAAATGATGCAAGAATTTTATGAGGAACAGACATATTTCCTATGGTAGCAGGATTATTATATTCGAAAGCAAATACAATAACTGCACCGATTATAATAAGCGAAATACTGACTGTCAGAACTATTTTAGTATGCAGACACAGTCTGTTAAAGAAGGCAGTATGTGGCATTTCTTTATTTCTTATGGCACGTATATTCTTTAAGATGTCAAACCACACGATAAAACCAAGTCCTCCCATTGTAATAAGAAACATTGTCGTAAGATTTACGTTAACATTTGTTGCATATTCAGCAAGACTGGATGGTCCGATTAAGTCAATACCTGCATTACAGAATGCAGAAATTGAGGTAAATACAGATATCCATATGCCTTTAGCCAGTCCGAAATCAGGAATAAATGTAAATGAATAGAAAAATGCTCCAATAAATTCAATTGTAAATGTTCCGATAAGAACTTTGTGTGTAAATCTGACAAGTCCGGATAGCGAATCCAGGTTAAATGCATCCTGCAGCAGCATACGACCCTTTAAAGTTACCTTTTTGTGTAAAAGCAACATAAGAGAAGTTGTAAATGTAATGATGCCGAGTCCGCCGCATTGTATAAGAAATAATATAACAATTTGTCCAAAAAGACTCCAGTGTTCGAATGTATTTACAACGACCAGACCAGTCACACATACTGATGTGGTAGATGTAAAAAGTGCATCGACAAAAGGTGTGTAGGTGCCGTCAGCTGATGAAACCGGCAGCATTAGTAATAAAGAACCTCCGACAACTGTAAGCAGAAATCCGAGGGCAATCATTTGTGTGGTTGAAAGCTGCAATTTATGCTTAGGATTAGATAAGCTCATTTTAAACCTCATTTCTTAAAACATTAATATATGTATATTATAAAGGTAAAAATATATTTTGCAATAATAAATAAATGTGAGATAAATAAATGCGAGATAAATAAATGAGAATAAAATCTGATTGACAAAATAATATATGAATGGTATCATATTAAAGCGCGTTAAACGTGAAATGCGGATGTGGCGGAACTGGCAGACGCGCTAGACTTAGGATCTAGTGGGAGACCGTGCAGGTTCGATTCCTGTCATCCGCACTACAGGAAAGCTTAGTATGCTCCACGGGATGGAGAATAGGCTTTCCTTTTTTGTGGTAGATTAGTTTGATTTAGAAAGAGAATGATAGATATGTATGAGAATATATTTAGTCTGGAATTACCGGTAGGAGAGAGATTAAAGCTTGTAAGAAACAGATTAGTGCCTGAAGAATATAAAGAGTTAAGTAATAATGAATTAGAGAAGAAGAATCTAAAAAGAATATCCATTGTAACAGGAATTCATGGAGATGAGATGGAGGGACAGTATATCTGCTATGAACTCATTAAGAGAATAGAGGAGAATAGAGATTGTCTTAAAGGGATAGTAGACATTTACCCGGCTGTAAATATGTTAGGTTTAGACAATGCAATCCATACAATACCAAAAGAGCGGCTTGATATGAACCATATATTTCCAGGTTCGGCAAACGGAAGAATGATGGAGAGAATTGCATTTGCATTAACGGAAAATGTCCTGGGTTCTTCAATATGTATCGATGTCCATGGAAGTGACATCTTCTCAAGAGAAAGCTTGCAGGTCCGATTAAATGAGGATTTTGCGGATAAAGTTTTACCATATGCAAGACTTATAAATGCAAATGTAATATGGATTAATCCAAATCCCACTGTGTCAGATTCGACACTTACACATAGCTTAAATTGTATGGGGGTTCCTGCATTTGCAGTAGAATGTGGCATAGGTAACTCAATCAATAAAGCTGATGGAGATAAGATTGTCGAGGGAATATTCAATGTGATGTCGGAATTTGAAATCTGGAGTGGAGAAAAATACAATGTATCAGAGGCTCCGGTCTGCAATGATGATGGTGTGGAATTCATAAGAGCTGATAAGTCTGGATTATTTATTTCGGAAATCAGTGACTTTGCAGAATTGAAAGAGGGACAGCTTATAGGTAGAATAGTCGATGTTATGAAAAATGAAGTGCTTCAGGAAGTCAGGGCTAATCATGATGGAATCTTATTTACCATAAGAGAATTTCCGATGGTGTATGAGGGTGCTTTGCTGGCACGAATACTTATATGTGGGGATTAGGAGGATTACAATGAATAAGGTAGAAATATGCAGAATAAAATCGCCATACAGAGATGATATGGTAGTTAATGGATATTTATTTGGAAAAGGTGAAGAATCAGCATGTATTATCGGTTCAATGCGTGGTACAGAGATTCAGCAGACTTATATATGTTCGCAGATTGTGAAAACATTAAAAGGACTTGAGCATAACGGAAATATCTGTGCAAATAAATCAGTGCTTGTTATACCAACAGTTAATCCATATGCGTTAAATACTGGAAGAAAATTCTGGGGCGTGGAGGACGAGGACATTAACAGATCATATCCGGGCAGAGAATTTGGTAAGACAAATGAGAGAATTGCCAGACAGATTATGGAATATGTGAAGAATTATACATTTGGAATACAGTTTCCGTCATTTTATGCGGACGGCGAATTTATACCACATATAAGAATGATGGAGACAGGTTATCAGAATACCTCACTTGCTAATCTGTTCGGATTACCATTTGTGGTTGTAAGAAAACCACAGCCAATTGATACTACAACTTTGAATTATAACTGGCAGAATGAGATGACAGCAGCATTTTCAGTATATTCAGGATACAATGAGACAATTAATGAAGAAAAGGCTAAACAATCAGTATCAGCGGTTCTTCGTTTTCTTACAAGAATGGGAATAATCAGATACGACAGCCTTAGCGGATATATAAGCCATGTTATAGATGAAGATTCACTTACAAATATTTATTCGGGAAGCGGTGGCTTCTTAAGAAAATTAAAGAAAATCGGCAAGGAAGTTCATTATGGGGAAGTCGTAGCGGAAATTATAGATCCATTTGAGGGAGAAGTCAAAGAACAGATTAAGGCACCTACAGATGGAATTATATTCTTTGCACAGCGAGAGCCGTTAATAAATGAATCGGATATAGTATATAGAATTGTCAGAAGAATACATGAATAAATTACCTGATTAATTATGTAATTAGATATGAAAAATCTTGACTTTAACCAATCTCTATGATACCTTTATAGAGATTAATTAATATAGCAAAGGCTATGAAGAGAGATAGTAGTTATTATGAAGATTTCAGAGAGAAGACGTATGGTGCAAGTCTTTATCGGAGTAATAGTGAACCAGTCTCAGAGCTTTGAACCGAAAACAATTTATTTGCAAGTAGGCTTCAACGGAGGTCCACCGTTAAAAGGAAGATAATGAGTGCAGTTTACTGAATTTAGGTGGTAACACGGATATGATTATTCGCCCTAAGCTAGATATTATTATATTTAGCTTAGGGCATTATTATTGTATAAGAAAATGTCGGATAAAGCGATATAAAAGTATCACAAAAAATATCACAAAACATTGCAAAATTATATTCATTTATCAGGAATTAATTTTAGACATTTAAGAATAATAAGTGTAACTACCGGTTCTATATTAAACAGAAAAGAGGATAAAATGGCAAACGATAAGAAATTAGTAGAAGCAATTACAGCTATGGAAGATGATTTCGCACAGTGGTATACTGATGTAGTTAAAAAAGCAGAACTTATGGGATATTCAAGTGTTAAGGGATGTATGATTTTTAAACCGGCAGGATATGCAATATGGGAAAATATCCAGCATGAATTAGATAGAAGATTTAAAGAGACAGGCGTAGAAAATGTATATATGCCAATGTTTATTCCTGAAAGTCTTTTAGAGAGAGAAAAAGACCATGTAGAAGGTTTTGCACCTGAAGTAGCATGGGTAACAATGGGCGGTTTAAATAAGTTACAGGAAAGACTTTGCGTTCGTCCAACATCAGAAACATTATTCTGTGATTTCTATAAAGATGAAATTCAGTCATACAGAGATTTACCAAAGGTATATAATCAATGGTGTTCAGTTGTAAGGTGGGAGAAAGAGACAAGACCATTCTTACGTTCAAGAGAATTCTTATGGCAGGAGGGACACACAGCTCATGCAACAGCAGAAGAAGCAGAAGAAAGAACACAGCAGATGCTTAATTTGTATGCAGATTTCTGTGAAGAAGTATTAGCGATTCCTGTTGTAAGAGGACGTAAAACAGATAAAGAGAAATTCGCAGGTGCAGAAGCAACATATACAATTGAAGCACTTATGCATGATGGTAAAGCACTTCAGTCAGGTACAAGCCATAACTTTGGCGATGGCTTTGCTAAAGCATTTGGTATACAGTTTACAGACAAAGATAATAAATTGAAATATGTTCATCAGACATCATGGGGAATGACAACAAGACTTATCGGTGCGGTTATAATGGTTCATGGCGATAACAGAGGTCTTGTACTTCCACCAAAGGTAGCACCAACACAGGTTGCAATTATTCCAATTATGCAGAAAAAAGAGGGCGTGTTAGACAAGGCATACGAAGTTAAGAATATGCTTTCTAATTTCAGAGTAAAAGTAGATGACAGCGATAAGAGTCCTGGCTGGAAGTTCTCAGAACAGGAAATGAGAGGTATTCCTGTAAGAATCGAAATGGGACCTAGAGATATTGAAGCTAATCAGGCAATAATTGTCAGAAGAGATACAAGCGAAAAGATTACAGTTTCAATTGATGAATTGAACGATAAAGTCGGAGAAATCTTAGAGGCAATGCAGAAAGAAATGCTTGAAAGAGCAAGAGTTCACAGAGATAACCATACATTTGTAGCTACAAATTATGAAGAATTTAAAGATGCAGTTGCTAATAAGCCAGGCTTTATTAAAGCAATGTGGTGTGGTAATCAGGAATGTGAAGATAAGATAAAAGAAGAGACAACAGCTACATCAAGATGTATGCCATTTAATCAGGAGCATTTATCAGATGTATGTGTATGCTGTGGTAAACCTGCAAAAGCAATGGTATACTGGGGTAAGGCATACTAAGATAAAGTAGAATGATATAAGAATAGTATAAGAAAATATATTATTAAAAGCTTCATAGAGTCAGAATCAATTGGCTTTGTGAGGCTTTTTGTTTTATTGAAAAGGAAATGTCACATAAGTAGTTCAGAGTATCGAAGAGGGATATTTGCTCTTATAAAATAAATAAGTAATTTACTTTGCAGTCGTATTCTGTTGGGAGATGAAATTTTGAAATTTTAAACTTACCAGAACCCGAAAGTTGTAATTGTAAGTATGCAAATCAGATGATATAATTATGTTTATGATAAGAAAACTGTTTAAAGTGATGACAGGAGAAAAGAATATGTGTGAATAAGTGAAAGTGAGGAACTGGCGTGGCAGATAAGAATAATACAAATATAGGATTTGAGAAAGAAATATGGGATGCAGCTTGTGTGTTATGGGGACACATTCCGGCAGCAGAATATAGAAAAGTGATTATTGGGTTAATTTTCTTAAGGTATATATCAGCAGCTTTTGAGAAAAGATATAAAGAATTAGTTGATGAGGGTGATGGCTTTGAGGATGATATAGATGCATATACAATGGAAAATGTATTTTTCGTTCCGGAAGAGGCAAGATGGTCAACAATTGCAAAAGCTGCACATAAAGAAGAGATTGGGATAGTTCTTGATAATGCAATGAAGGCAATTGAAGCAGATAATAAAACACTTAAAGATGTACTTCCTAAGAATTATGCAAGTCCAGATTTGGATAAAAGAGTATTAGGTGATGTTGTTGACATATTTACTAACAGTATTGATATGTCTGATACAGAAGCAAATGAGGATTTATTGGGAAGGACATATGAATATTGTATTGCACAGTTTGCGGAAAAAGAGGGTGCGAGTGGAGGAGAATTCTATACACCTTCAAGTATTGTAAAGACATTGGTTGAAATATTAAAGCCATTTGAGAATTGCAGAGTATATGATCCTTGCTGTGGTTCGGGTGGTATGTTTGTGCAGAGTGCAAAGTTTATTCAGGCACACAATGGAAAAAGAGGAGCCATATCTGTATATGGACAGGAAGCAAATGCTGATACCTGGAAAATGGCAAAAATGAATATGGCTATAAGAGGTATAGATGCAAATTTTGGACCTTATCAGGCGGATACATTTACAAATGATTGGCATAAGACATTAAAGGCTGATTTTATACTTGCCAATCCACCTTTTAATTATCATCCATGGAATCAGGAGAGATTAGTTGATGATCCACGTTGGAAATATGGATTACCGCCAGCAGGTAATGCTAACTATGCTTGGATTCAGCATATGATTCATCATCTTGCACCAAATGGTAAAATTGGTTTGGTACTTGCTAATGGTGCATTATCAACACAGACAAGTGGTGAGGGCGAAATACGTAAGAAGATAATTGAAGACGATAAGATAGAGGGAATAATAGCAATGCCTACACAGCTTTTTTATAGTGTAACGATTCCAGTTACTTTATGGTTTATTACAAATAATAAGAAGCAAAAAGGTAAAACATTATTTATAGATGCTCGTAAGATGGGGCATATGGTAGATAGAAAGCATAGAGATTTGTCAGATGGAACAGTTAATCCTGAAGATAATGATATAAAGTTGCTTGCGAATACATTTGAGGCATTCCAGAATGGAACACTTGAGGAGAAAAAAGGATTTAGTGCGATTGCGACAATTGAAGATATTGCAAAACAAGATTATATACTTACACCAGGACGTTATGTTGGCATTGAAGAACAGGAAGATGATGGTGAACCATTTGAAGAGAAAATGACACGACTTACATCTGAATTGTCAGATATGTTTAAAAAGTCTCATGAATTGGAAGATGAAATAAGAAAAAAATTGGGGGCAATTGGGTATGAAATCAAATGATAAAAGATATATATTGATAATTGATACAAATATATTATTTCAGTCATATCAAAGTTATGCGGATTTTACATCATTTTCGTTAAATTCGTCATTTCAAAATGTTATAGAAATGATTAATCGTCTTGATATATATGATAACATAGAAATTGCAATTCCTGATGCTATTTGGAATGAATTAAAAAAACAAATTGTGGAAGCTCATGAGAAGAGAATTGTGGAATTTGAAAAATGGAAATTTCCTGAATATTCAGTTAAGCAAAATAAGGTGGTAAATTATGAGATTTATATAGATAAAAAAATATCAGAGTACAAAACGACTTTATTGAATGGAATTAATAAAATAATTGAATTGCCTATTCCAACAGAAAAATGTTTTGAGAGAATAATTACACGTGCTTTTGAAAAGGAAGCCCCATTTGAGGGAAAAGAAAAGAATTCAGATAAGGGATTTAAGGATGTTTTGATTTGGGAAAGTATTTTGGAGTTGGCTGAAAATAATCCTAAATCAGAGTTTATATTTTATTCACAAGATAAAGGATTTAAGGAAAAACTGGTTAATGAGTTTACAGGTTTATTTCCTAACGCTGAAATATTTATATGTTCAAAGAAAGATGAAGTAAAAGAACAGTTACAAAGTTGGGCAAAGGAAATAGATGCATATTCATATTTGCCAATACAGGAAGATGTAGAGTATCAGAAATTAAATGAATGGATTAATTCAGTTGATTTGATAATTCAACTAATTGATTATGATTTTGATATTGTAGAAAAAAGTAGATTAATTAAAAGTACATCAATGCACTTGATTTCATATAAAAATATAGAGATACATGATGAAAATGAAAATGATGCCATATATTCTTTTGATTCGAAACTAAAAATACTATATAGTTTTTTCGATGGCGCATTGACAGAGGAAATTATCAATGTTCATATTGAAGTTGAATATAATATTGATGAAATATTTAGTATAGTAGATGCTTATAGAATAAATGCCACTGAGTATGAAAGTGAGGGATAGATATGTCAATTAATAAAAAAATAAGTAGTTTTATTGAAATCAATCCAAGAGAAATTTTGGATAAGGGTGTATTAGCAAAAAAAGTTGGAATGGATAAACTACAACCATTTTGCAGAGATATAGTAGAATATGAAATAGTAAAATATTCTGGTGGTGTGAAATTTCGTAATGGAGATACCATAATGGCACGCATTACACCATGCTTAGAAAATGGTAAGACAGCAATGATAAATATACTTGATGAAAATGAAGTGGGCTTTGGGTCTACAGAGTATATTGTATTTAGAGCTAAAGATGGAGTAACCGATCCATATTATGTTTTTTATTTGGTATGTAGTCCTATAGTTAGAGATGTTGCTATTAAATCAATGGTAGGCTCCTCAGGTCGTCAGAGGGTTCAGATAGATGTTATAGAAAATATTGAAACAATATTTCCAAATATTGAAACACAAAAAAAGATATCTTCAATATTAAAATTATTAGATGATAAAATCAATATAAATAACAAGATAAACAATAATTTAGAGCAACAAGCTCAGGCTATATTCGATAATATGTTCCCTAATATTTCAAATGGTTCTTGTGCCATTGGTGACTACATTACGCCCAAGCGTGGAAAAAGTTTGCTTTCTAAAAATGCGATTTTTGGCAATATACCTGTAATTGCCGGAGGATTAGAACCCTCTACCTATCACAATGTTGCAAATACTCAATCGCCTGTACTTGCAATTTCAGCATCAGGTGCTAATGCAGGATATGTAAGCTTATGGAATATCCCTATTTGGTCGTCCGACTCATCTTATATTGACAGTTCAATGACAGATGATGTTTATTTTTGGTATGTGCTTCTAAAAAAACGTCAAAAAGAAATATTCGATGCTCAAACGGGTTCGGCTCAACCACACATTTACCCGCAGCACATTGCTTCTATGTCCGTATCAAATTTAGATATTGAAGAAGTACATAGTTACACATCAATTGTTACACCAATTTTTGAAATAATAGGACATCATAAAGAAGAAAATACAAGATTAGCTTCACTTCGTGATACCCTTTTACCGAAGCTTATGTCCGGCGAGCTTGATGTATCTAACATCGAAATTTAAGCCGCTAAATTATTGTTTGCACTTTGTTATATATAATAAACAGAATATGCTAATTCGTATTCGGAAAGGAGAAAGGTATGGCTTTAGATAATAAACTTAACATTACCGATTCAACAGAACTTGCAAGAATGGAAGAAAAAATAAGCAAGAAAAAAGCTGTTGAATTATTTGAAAATAGATATTTAGATAATTATGAAGTTGGAACATTTAAGATGCTTGCAGCAATTCATAAATATTTATTTGATGAGATATATGATTTTGCAGGTGAAGTTAGAACTGTAAACATTGCAAAAGGTAATTTTAGATTTGCACCAGTGATGTATTTACAGGCTGCTCTTGAAAATGTTGAGAAGATGCCACAGTCAACCTTTGACGAAATTGTTGAGAAGTATGTCGAGATGAATATAGCACATCCATTCAGAGAGGGTAATGGACGAAGTACCAGAATATGGCTTGATTTAATTCTAAAAAAGGAATTGAATATGGTAGTTGATTGGAGTGCTGTTGATAAAGAGGATTATCTGATGGCAATGGAAAGAAGTCCGATAAAAGATATTGAAATAAAATATATTCTAAAACAAGCACTGACAGATAAGATTAATGATAGAGAAGTGTATATGAAAGGAATAGACCATAGTTATTATTATGAGGGTTATTCTATATACAAAGCTGAAGATTTATAAATATATACTCCACCAACGGCAGGAGATATAAAAGAACTGCCGTTGCAAGTCGTTCTCTAAAATAATTTCAAAGGAGAATTGACTATGAAACAAAATTTGATTACTGATATAGTTCAAGGAATGTTACCTTATTTGAACAATGCACAGAGTAAACGATTACAAGAGGTATTACAACATACACTTGTAAATTATGAGGTAATAGAAGATACAGGTAAGGCGAAAGAATCAGAGCAGGATTTTGTGGAACTTTTCTTATCCGCAAAGCGAATAGAAGGCTGTTCAGATAAGTCACTTAAATATTACAAATCAACAATCATAGCAATGTTAATATCGCTTGATAAAAATGTTAAGTACATTGTAACCGATGATATTAGAGGATACCTTACGGAATATCAACAAAAGAATGGATTGAGCAAAGTTACAATAGATAATATTCGACGAATTCTTTCAAGTTTTTTTTCTTGGCTTGAGGATGAAGATTATATATTAAAAAATCCTGTAAGGCGAATACATAAGGTTAAGACGGGAACGAATATTAAAGAAACCTATTCGGATGAAGCATTAGAATTGATGAGAGATAATTGTACCGAGCTAAGAGATTTAGCTATGATAGATATGCTAGCCTCGACAGGTATGCGTGTCGGTGAAATGGTATTGCTTAATAGAAATGATATAGATTTCAATGAAAGAGAATGTATAGTGTTTGGTAAAGGTAGCAAAGAAAGAGTTGTTTACTTTGATGCAAGGACAAAGATACATTTGCAGAATTATCTAAACAGCAGAAAAGATAATAACGAGGCCCTGTTTGTATCGCTTAAAGCCCCGTATAAAAGATTGCAAATAGGCGGAATAGAAACAAGGCTTAGAGAATTTGGAAAACAATTAGGGCTGAATAAAGTACATCCCCATAAATTTAGACGTACTCTTGCAACTATGGCAATAGATAAAGGAATGCCGATAGAGCAACTTCAACAGCTTTTGGGGCATAGAAAAATAGATACAACCTTGCAGTATGCAATGGTAAAACAGAGCAATGTTAAGATTGCGCATCGTAAATATATTGGATAAAGAAAGGATATAGGATTATGGCTGAATGGATTGAAAGAAAACTTGGTGAAGTTACAGCTTTGACTACAAAGGGAATTACACCTAAATATACTGATAGGGAAAGTGGAAATACTGTACGTGTGCTTAATCAGAAATGTAATAGAAATTTTCAAATATCCTATGGAGAGTCTAGAATACATAATGAGGCAATAAAGAAAGTGCCCGAAAATAAATATCTTTGCACAGGTGATGTTCTAATTAACTCAACAGGAATAGGTACAGCTGGTCGGGTGGCACAAATTTTGAATGTACCTGTTCCGACTACGATTGACGGACATATGATATTGATGAGAGCAACAAAAGAAATTGATACACTTTATTATGGATATGCAGTAAAAAGTTTTCAAAAGAAAATAGAAAGTCTAGCTGAAGGATCAACTGGGCAAACAGAAATAAATCGTCGACGTTTATTGGAAGAAATAATTATTCGTTTTCCAAAAGAAAAGAGAGTGCAAAAAAGTATTGGAACTTTTCTTTTTCAAATTGATGAAAAAATAAGAAATAATTTTTGTATAAACAATAATTTACCGCCTCATCTGTGCGTAGCACAGATAGCTGCAACGCAGCGTAGACAGATACCGAAAACGGACGGATGCTTGCATACGGACGGTGAGGTGTCTGTCAGAGGTGGTAACTTGAAAGCACCGCAGGTGTTTTCAAGTCGGAGAGCGGCTTAGATGTCGATGTTGGAAACATCAAGCTCACCGGACATAAGTTTTGGTAGTAATGTATCCCTAAGTGCTGTCAAATTATCTATTTCAATTTGATTAGCCTTAATCTTCGCAAACATTGGTGCAGCAAAACCGTGGAATTCTTCCAATTCGTCATTGGTAGGCACAACAAAAGGCATGCCTTTGATAATTTTTGAATTGACGGCTGTTGCTATTGAAGATGTACTTCCCATAGTTTGATAGTTAAAACATTTCAAATAGCAATAGAGATATTCATTTATTTCCTTTATGTCGGTTTTGAAATGTGCAATGGCTTCGTTAGTGGTCATCTCACCATTTGTAATTGCAATTCTGCCAACAGTAAGCTTAAAGCTAAGTAAGACTGTGTTATCGGGTACTACTTTAACATTATGGCGTTCAACAGCTTGTTTCGTAAGTTGTTCAGAACTGCTACTGATATAAAGACCGCAAATCCCCATATCTGATATGGATACCCAAGTAACATCTTGGGGATTGGTGCTAAACCATTGTGGTTCTTTTCTCGGTGGTGTTTTGCCGATGGAAATATCAAAGTATTCGTCAGCACGGCAAATTGCTCGCTCATTATTGGCTGTATCGACAAATTTATTGCGATATAAAGTTAGCACTTGCTCAAGTAAATTATTGTTTAGCTTAAAAAGAGTATTAAAAAAATAAATAAAAAATTTTTAAGGTAATAAATATTCAATAGTTACAAGATAAAAATAGTAATGTATGTTAGTTAGGAGGAGTTTTAAATGCACATGGCATTGAATACAGATTATGGAATTGAAATAAAATCTGTTGACGGATATATGAAAGAGATAAGTGAATTGAATAAGAATAAAAAAGATCCAAATTCACAAATGTTTTTTAGAGGACAAGCTGTAGATTATTGGGATATAAGACCGAGTATTTTTAGAGATCAAATGCTGAGTGTAGAGCATAATTTAATGTCGGAACCATTGAGACAAATCCCAAATGAATTTAGTAATCTTGGCGACAGTTTTGAAATTATGGAGAAATATCAGCATTATGGTATGTGTACTAGATTGCTCGATATGACAACAAATCCATTAGTTGCATTGTATTTTTCGTGTGAGCATTATGAAAAGGAAGAATATAAAGATATGGATAGTGGAAATGTTGAACTAGTTTCGCCTCCGGGAATAGTGTATTTTAAAGAGGAATATATGCCGCGTAAATATAATGATTTGGATGTGAGAATTATTTCAAGATTATCTTGTTATGATATGAATAATGATTATACATTGGAAGATATTATTGGAAAATTATATGAGGATAAAGTGATAAGTATAGATAAAAAGAAAAAATGGTTAGAAGACAAAGGTATATTTGAGTTTATATATATTTGTCAAAGTGTATGTACAGTACTTCCGATTATGAACAATGATAGATTGATTAGGCAGAGTGGAGCATTTTTATTACCAGGTAAATTTGTTATTTCAAATAGAGGTGACAATTTAAAGAATGCTATAATAACAAAGGCAGAGGCAAATTTACGAGACGAGTTTGACAGAAAATTTTTTTATATAAATGATGAAAATAAAGAAGAAATAAAAATAGAGTTAGAAAACTGTAATATAAGCGAAGCTAATTTATTTCCTGAATTAGAATATCAGCTTAAATATATACGAAAACATAATGAGCAATTTAGACGAACGGTTTCATATTTTGAAAAATATATAAATATTGAAAAGAATCCTGTTGATAATACAGAAGTAAATGATGAATATAGTATAGATAAATTGAAAACTGTTATTAATAACAAATTAGAAGATAAAATATTAGGTGATATTGATAAAATCTTTTTAAGTAATCAAGAAGTAGATTGGTGGAAACGCGATAGTGTTATAAGCAGAATAAAAATACAGATATGTAAGATATTGAAAGACAATAATTATTCTAAAGATGATGCTGAAAATATAGCGAAAGATATAATTAATAAAGTAATAAAAGATAAATAGTGAGGTGATATATATGTCCACAACATTTACAGAGGCAAAATATGAAAATTCTATAATAGAACTATTTCAGAGTATGGGATATCAGTATGTATATGGACCTGATATAGAACGAGATTTCTATAGTCCGTTGTATAATGAGGTACTTATTGAATATATACATAGATTGAATCCGTCGCTACCGGAAGAGGCAATTTTAGATGCATTATATAAGCTAAAGAATTACGAAGCTGGTGATCTTGTACAGAAGAATGAAACATTTATGGAATATATACAACATGGAATTCCGGTTAGATACAATGTTGAGGGTGAGCAACGTTCTTCAATTGCATACATAGTTGATTATAAAAATGTGGATAATAATTCATTTATTGTAGCCAATCAGTGGACATTTATTGAGAATAGTAATAAGCGACCGGATATAATTTTATTTGTAAATGGAATTCCTATTGTTCTCGTTGAATTAAAATCACCATCGAGAGAAGAAACAGATGCATCGGAGGCTTATACTCAGATACGAAATTATATGTATGAGATTCCGTCTATGTTTATTTATAATTGTATCTGTGTGATAAGTGATCAATTGACATCTAAAGCAGGTACTATTACTTCGGGTGAGGACCGATTTATGATGTGGAAAACGAAGGATGGTAATTATGAGAATACGCAGGCGGCTCAGTTTGATACATTCTTTGAAGGTATGTTCGATAAAACAAGATTATTAGATATTATTAAAAATTTTATTTGTTTTTCTGATGAGGGATTAAAGAAGCATAAGATACTTGCGGGATATCACCAGTATTTTGCAGTGAAAAAGGCAGTAGAAATGGCAAAGAGGGCAACCGTTACAGATGGCAAAGGTGGAGTTTTTTGGCATACACAGGGTTCGGGAAAATCGTTATCTATGGTATTTTATGCACATTTGTTACAGGAAGCTTTAGACAGCCCAACAATAGTTGTGATTACAGATAGAAATGATTTAGATGATCAATTGTTTAGTCAGTTTGCAAAATGCAGTTCATTTTTAAGGCAGGTACCGGTTCATGCTACTTGCAGAAAATTAGGAGTGAATTCTTTAAAGAGTGATATAGGATTACAGGATTGGTTAGATGGAAGACAGGCAAACGGAATTATATTTACTACTATGCAGAAGTTTGAGGAGTCAGAAGAACCATTATCTGAGAGGCGTAACATTATTGTAATGGCGGATGAGGCACATCGTGGTCAATATGGATTAAAGGAAAAAGTTAAGATAGTAGAGAATAAAGATGGGGATAAGGAGGCTAAAATAGTTACAGGTACGGCAAGAATTATTAGAAATTGCCTGCCTAATGCTACATATGTAGGATTTACAGGTACCCCTATATCTATGAAAGATAGAAGTACAAGAGAAGTATTTGGAGATTACATAGATATTTATGATATGACACAGGCAGTTGAGGATGGAGCCACAAGACCTGTATATTATGAGAGCCGAGTCATTAAGTTAAAACTTGATGAAGCTACACTTAAATTAATTGATGCTGAATATGATCTGATGGCTGAAAATGCAGATGCAGAGGTTATAGAAAAAAGCAAGAAACAATTAGGTCAAATGGAAGCGATTCTTGGTAATGATAAGACAATTAATTCACTTGTAGAAGATATATTAGAACATTATGAAAATAATAGAGCTAATCTTCTTACAGGGAAGGCTATGATTGTTGCTTATTCGAGAGCAATTGCTATGAAGATATATAAGAAGATTCTGGAATTACGCCCAAATTGGACTGAAAAAGTTGGTGTTGTTATGACGGATAGTAATAAAGATCAGGAAGAATGGAAAAAAATAATTGGTAATAAGCAACATAGGGACGAGATGGCAAAGAAGTTCAAAGATAATGACAGTCCTCTCAAGATAGCAATAGTAGTAGATATGTGGCTTACAGGATTTGATGTTCCATCTCTTGCAACAATGTATGTGTATAAGCCTATGAAGGGATATAATCTTATGCAGGCAATTGCCAGAGTTAACAGGGTGTTCAAGGATAAAGAGGGAGGACTTATTGTCGATTATGTAGGTATCGCATCAGCACTTAAAGAGGCTATGAATGACTATACTTCAAGAGACAAGAAGAATTACGGAGATACAGACGTAGCAAAGGTGGCATATCCAAAGTTTATCGAAAAATTATCTATTTGTCAGGACTTTTTCCATGGCTATGATTATTCTAAATTTATAACGGGGACTGATTTAGAGCGTTCAAGAACAATTAGTGGTGGTGTTAACTTTATAGTTGATATTCATAAAGAGAATGAGAGAACAGAGTTTTTAAAAGAGGCATTACTCTTAAGACAGGCATTATCACTTTGTTCATCAATGGTTGAAGAATCACTGCGTGTAGAGGCTGCATTTTTTGAAGCTGTAAGAGTTCTGGTGATGCGACTTATGAATCAGGGGCAGGGCAAGAAAATATCACTTCCAGAGATGAATGCCAGAATAAATGAATTGTTGAAGGCCAGTATTAGAAGTGATGGAGTAATTAACTTGTTTTCGGATGTTTCACAGAATTTTTCACTTTTTGATTCTAAATTCCTTGAAGAGATATCTAAGATGAAAGAGAAGAATCTGGCGGTAGAATTATTGAAGAAATTAATTGAGGACCAGGTGCAGATATACAAAAGAACTAATATTGTTAAATCTGAAAAGTTCAGTGAAATTATACAGGAAGCGATGAATCGATATCTTAATGGTATGCTGACAAATGAGCAGGTAATAGAGGAATTGTTGAATCTTGCAAAACAGATTACAGCAGCGCATAAAGAGGGAGATAAACTTGGACTAACAGCAGATGAGCTGGCTTTTTATGATGCACTCACGAAGCCACAGGCAATTAAAGATTTCTACGAAAATGAGGAACTTATAGCTATTACTAAGGAACTTGCGGATACTCTTCGAAAGAATCGTACAATTGATTGGCAAAAGAGAGATTCGGCTCGTGCAAGAATGCGTATGATGATAAAAAGACTTCTTAAAAAGCATAGATATCCACCGGAAGGAATGGACGATGCGGTACAGACTGTTATGACACAGTGTGAATTATGGACAGATAATAATGATATGGAACGAGATGATAATATTTTAGATTTTCAAAATATTATGAAATATAGTGACCATGAAAATGAACTGATGAAGGTTGCAGAAGAACAAACGGAATATGTACAGAAATAGAGGAGGAAAAAATAATGGACGCAACAAAAGGAAATATATATTCAATATTAAATGGAAATAAACAATTTCTTATTCCGGTATATCAGAGATATTATAGTTGGGATATAGAACAATGTAAAAGACTTTGGAATGATATTGAAGATATGCAAAAACATAATAAATATGGACATTTTGTTGGCTCAATTGTGAATATTGCAGAACAGGCAATGCCTACAGGCGTTCAAAAGTATATGATTATTGATGGACAACAGAGAATTACAACATTGACACTTATGCTGATAGCATTACGCGACTATGCAATTAAACATCCAGAGGACACGAGTATTAATTATCGTAGAATAGATAATATGTTACTTAAAAATGAATATGAAGATGGAGATGAAAGGTACAAACTGTTATTGACAGAGAATGATAGGGATATTTTGATTAGTTTGGTAGAAAGGAAACCAATACCAGACAGTACAATTTCAAGATTATTAGTAAACTATGAATATTTTGCAGGGCAAATTGAGAAAAATAAATTGTTACCATCAGAGATTTATGAGTCTATAGGAAAATTACAAATAGTTAATATCACATTAGACAGAACTATTGATGATGCACAGGCAATATTTGAAAGTTTGAATTCTACAGGAAAAGAATTATCTGAATCTGATTTGATTAGAAATTATATTTTAATGGGTTTGAAAAACGATGAACAAATGTATGTATATGAACATATGTGGAGACCTATGGAGCTACTTTTTGAATATGAAAAACAAGGTTCGGTTATGGACAGATTTTTCCGTGATTACTTAACAATGAAGTTAACAAGAATTCCTAAGATAGACAACATTTACGAAGAATTTAAATCATATCATTTGAATTGTGAATTTTCATCAATTCAGGATTTATGTACAGATTTGTTGAAATATTCAAAATATTATACAGATATGGTATTTGTAAGAAGCTCAAATATGGAGATTTGTTCATTATATTCTGATATAAAAGATCTTAAAATGGAGGTTGTATTTCCGTTTTTGCTAAAAGTGCATAATGATTTTAAGGAAGGTATAATATCAGAAGATGATTTTATAGAAATATTAAAGATGTGTATAAGTTATGTATTTAGAAGAAGTATTTGTGATATACCAACGAATTCTTTGAATAAGACATTCGCAACTTTACGTAATGAGATAAAGCCGGATGATTATATTAATTCAATTAAGGCATTCTTTATTTTACGTGACGATTATAAGCAGTTTCCGGATGATGACAAATTTGTATCTGCATTTGAGTCGAGAGATATTTATAATATGCGATCTAGAAATTATATATTGAGTCATTTGGAAAATTACAATAATAAGGCATCTATTATAATTGAAAATTATACTATTGAGCATATTATGCCACAGAATACCAAACTTAATGATGAGTGGAAAAAAGAATTAGGACCAGATTGGAGAGAGATACAGAAAAAATATATTCATACGATAGGAAATCTTACCCTTACTGCATATAATTCAGAAATGAGCGATAGACCATTTATGGTAAAGATGGATATGCAAGGTGGTTTTAAGGAAAGTGCGTTGAGGTTAAATGCATATCTTGTAAAGTTAACAGAATGGAATGAAGAGCATATTAATGAAAGAGCAAAATTATTATCTGATAAAGCAAAAGAAATATGGACATATCCTAAATTATCAGATGAGAAACTTGCACCATACAGGGAGCAAGAAAAAACGATACAAAAATATTCATTAGATTCATATGATATTAATGCATTTACAAAGACATTGTTTGAAGTATTAGATAAACGAATTATGAATTTATCTTCAGATGTAAAACGAGAATATAAAAAACAATATATTGCTTATAAGTTAGACACTAATTTTGTTGATATTGTTATTCAAAAACAAAGATTAAGAATCTCGGTTAATATGAAATATTCTCAAGTATATGATCCTAAAGGTCTGTGTAAAGATATTACGAATCTTGGACGTTGGGGAAATGGGGATGTAGAATTATTTATGGAACACACATCTGATGTGGAAAACGTTATGGAAATAATAGAACAATCATATAGAATACAGGCGGAGTAATATTTATATGTTTAGAAATTGATAATACAATATTGAAAAAACATTATCAAAAAGAGCATTATAGGTGGAAAATGCGATAATTCAAAGCAATTTATCAGGAATTATTGTATCAAATTCATTTATAATGCTTTTTGTTAATTGACAAATAAAATAAAATGTATTATATATAATATAACACACCCCTCCCCGGGGGTATAAAACAAACATTTATTGTAAAACTAATAAAACAAATTATTACACAATATTGCATAGAAAACGAGGTGAAGAAATGCAGGCAGACAGAGATAAAGTAATGAGACTTCTTAAAACTGCAAGAGGGCAGATAGATGGAATTATTAAAATGGTTGAAGAGGACCGATATTGTATAGACATATCCAGACAATTAATGTCGGCTTCAGCAATACTTAATACAACTAATAAGGAAGTGCTTTCGGCACATTTGAAGAGCTGTATTAATTGCGCAGAGACAAAAGAAGAAAGAGATGCAAAAGTTGATGAAATGATGGCAATAATAAGTAAGATATCGAAATAATATTGCAAAAATCGCTCTGAAATGGAGAATAGTGAGAAAAATAATGTTGATACGATTATTTTTCTCACAGCTAAATGTGTTGCAGGCACCACATTTAGCCTTAATCGCAGAGCAAAATCTGAAATTTTGCTCGCGAATCCTCCGGCATAATATGCCTGCGGATTGGAGATAATGTGAAAAATAATGCTGATGCACTTATTTTTCACATAACTAATTGTTTCGGAGCGAAAACAATTAGTATATATGGCAGATGAGAAATCGCATTAGCGAATTTCTCATCGCCTCTTCGCAAAAATCGCTCAGAAATGAGGTATATTATGAAAGACAAGTTTAGTATAACCGGGATGTCATGTGCTGCCTGCCAGTCACGAGTTGAGAAAGCTGTGAACGGATTAGATGGAGTATCTGTTGCAAGTGTTAATCTTCTGACTAACAGTATGGTAGCTGACTATGATGAAAATATTTTAAGTTGTGATGATATTATTAAAGCTGTAGAGAAGGCGGGATACGGAGCAAAAGTTGCTTCAGATAATGAAGCTGGAAAAGGTTCTGCTAATAAAGCTGGTGATAAAACTAAAACTAATGGAGAAGCAGATGCTAATGAGAAAATATATGCAGATTTCAAAAGACGTCTTATAGTATCGTTTGCATTTCTTATACCGTTAATGTATGTTTCTATGGGACATATGGTCGGTCTGCCGCTTCCGGGGTTCCTGTCAGGTCATAGTAATGCAGTTTCATTTGCATTTACACAGTTTCTATTGTGTATTCCGGTTCTATATGTTAACCGGATATATTTTAAGAGAGGCTTTAAAGCATTATTTCATTTGAATCCTAATATGGACAGCCTGATTGCAGTTGGTTCAAGTGCTGCACTTATATATGGAATATTTGCAATATACAGAATGAGTTATGCACTTGGTGCAGGAGATATGGAAGTAGTAATGAGATATCATCATGATTTATATTTCGAATCATCAGTTATGATATTATCACTTATTACAGTAGGTAAATTCTTAGAGGCTAAATCTAAGGGGAAGACGAGTGAAGCACTTAGGAAACTTATGGATATGGCACCTAAGAAAGCTATTATCGAGGTAAATGGCGAACAGAAAGAAGTGTCTGTTGATGAAGTTAAAGTATCTGATATAGTAATAGTTAAACCGGGCAGCAATATACCTGTAGATGGTATTATTATAGAGGGAAGTACCAGTGTTGATGAGGCTGCTATTACAGGAGAGAGTATTCCGGTAGAAAAAGCAGCAGGTGATGAAGTTATCGCAGCTACAATTAACAAGACAGGTTTTGTTAAGGTAAAGGCATCAAGAGTTGGTGCAGACACTACATTTTCTAAGATAATAGAACTTGTAGACGAGGCAAGCGCAAGCAAAGCACCGATAGCTAAGATTGCAGATAAGATATCAGGAATATTTGTGCCGGTAGTAATGGCTATCGCAGTGATAACATTTGTGGTATGGCTTATATCAGGTGCGACATTTGAATTTGCTTTATCGTGTGCAATATGTGTATTGGTTATTTCATGCCCATGTGCATTGGGACTTGCTACACCTGTTGCCATTATGGTTGGTACGGGAAAAGGTGCTGAGAATGGAATACTTATTAAATCTGGAGAAGCATTAGAGGTTGCACATAGCATTGATACAGTGGTTTTCGATAAGACAGGAACTATAACAATTGGTAAACCTGTCGTAACAGATATAAGTGCAATTGGTATGAGCGAAGATGAACTCTTAGATATCGCATATGCAATAGAAGAGAAGAGTGAACATCCATTAGCAAATGCAATCGTTGAATATTCTAAAGAACATATGGGCAGATATAAGCTTGAAAGATTTAATGCAATATCTGGAAAAGGCGTTGAAGCATTTGCAGGGAATAGCAGATTTATCACAGGAAATGAGAAGTTCATTAATGAAAATGGTATTAAGTTAAGTGAAAATGAGAAAAATACAATAGATAATCTGGCAAATGAGGGTAAGACACCATTATTATTTGCAAGAGACAGTAAATTAATCGGAATTATAGCAGTAGCAGATGTTATTAAGGGAAGCAGTCCATTAGCAATAAGAAAACTAAAATCTATGGGAATAAAAGTTATAATGCTGACCGGTGATAATAAAGTTACTGCAAATGGAATAGGAAAATCACTTGAATTAGATGATATTATTGCTGAAGTATTACCACAGGATAAGGAGTCAGTTATCTCTGAGCTTAAGAAAACAGGAAGAAAAGTTGCGATGGTCGGTGATGGAATAAATGATGCACCTGCACTTGTGAGAGCGGATGTCGGAATTGCGATTTCAAATGGAACGGATGTAGCGATTGAAAGCGCTGATATTATTCTGATGAAGAATGATTTATTAGATGTTGTAACCGCTATCAGATTAAGTAAAAGTGTAATCAGAAATATAAAAGAGAATTTATTCTGGGCATTTTTCTATAACATATTAGGAATACCATTGGCAGCAGGTGTGTACTATAATGCATTTGGATGGAAGCTAAACCCGATGTTCGGTGCAGCAGCAATGAGCCTTAGCAGTGTATTTGTAGTTACAAATGCTTTGAGACTGAGATTCTTTAAGAAAGATAGAGATGAGCCGGAAACAGACAGTAAAAATGCTATTGGCATAGAAGTAATAAAAACTTCAGAAAATAATGATAAAGATAATAAAGTTAATATAAACAATATATCAAATAAAAAAACAACAGTTGAAAAGGAGAAAGAAAATATGATAGTATTAAGAGTAGACGGTATGATGTGTAAAAATTGCGTGGCACACGTAGAGAAAGCATTGAATTCATTAAATGGAGTATCAGCTAGAGCAGACTTAGAAAGTAAACTTGTAACAGTTGACAATCCTGAAAATGTTTCAGCAGATGCTATGATTGCAGCAGTTAAAGAAGCCGGATATGATGCCGTATTAGAAAAATAATTCTGACCAAAGATGAAAGGTGAATATATAATTGAAGAAGAATAACCGAGCTAAGATTTTAATAAATATTGTATTTATAGCGATAATAATAGGCGTTATCTGCAAAATATTTGGCGGACAGTCAGAAGAAATAATTGAGCAGATTAGTAAAATGACATTTGCAACATTATTTATTATAATTTTATGCAGTGCATTTTTTAATGCAGCAGATGGACTTGCCTATTATGTAATGGCTAAAAGATATAATGATAATTTCAAATGGTATCAGGGAGTTGGATGTTCTTATTATTGTGCATTTTTCAGGCTGACTACATTCGGAAGCGGTACGGCTGCTTCCGGAATGTATTATCTTCATAAATATAATGTTCCGATGCAGAATAGTTTTGGAATGATTACGATTAATTATATAGTCCAGAAGATTGCCATTGTATTAATGTGTTTAATCTTCTTCATAGGAAATTATGGAATTATGAAAGAATACTATAGTGAGTATTTTGAGTATGTATTACTTGGCGTAATTGTAACAGTACTTGTAGCGATAGCACTTCTTACTGTGGTACTCTGGAAGAAAATCCATGATTTTTTGTTGTTTTTAGCTGAAAAAGTAATTAAGAATATTGAACTAAAGGAACGTATAAAATTACTAGAAAATAAATTAGAGTCATTAAGGGAAGAAAGCAGGATAATGCTTAAAGAAAAGGGAACAATGTTAAAACTTCTCCTGCTTAATATGATTAAATATCTGGGTTGGTATATGATTCCGTGCGTTGTATTAGGCTATACGGATATAAGTAATATAATAAGAGGTTTATGTATATCTGCTTTAGCTTCAGCACTCATAGGAGTTATACCATCACCCGGGGCAAGTGGTTCAACAGAGGCAATGTTTTATGTGTTATTCTTAGCAGTAACAGATAAGGCAGAGGCAGTAGCCGTAATGCTTATGTATCGTTGCTTTACATATATATTTCCGTTTATGCTTGGTGGAATTGTGATTTTGGTCAAAAGGATAATGGATAAAAGAAGATATAAAAAAATATTAGATATGCAGATAAAATAGTCAGAAAATTAGTCTGATTCGATAAAGTGAATTGCTATGTCAATTCATTTTATTGCACTTATTGTACAGTAAAAGCTTTTGTAAAGAAAGCTTTTATATTATATCAGAAGAGAGGCAATGGATAAAATGTATTATATGTTTAACAAACCTAAAGGTTGTATAACAGCAAGGACAGATGAGAAACATAAAACAGTAATGGATTATTTTCCGGAAGATATGAGACATATTCTGCATCCGGTTGGCAGGCTTGATAAGGATACGGAGGGGTTTCTTATCATAACGAATGACGGAATATTTAATCAGAGGCTCATGCATCCGGAATTTCATGTGCCAAAGACATATTATTTTCATGCGTTGGGAATTCTTGATGATGAGAAGATAAGAAAGTTACAAAGCGGTGTAGAACTTATAGGGGAAAAAGATTTATTCAAGGCTGAAAGCATTGAAGTTGACGGAACGGGCAATATTAAAGAAATTTCAAACCTTATAGCAGGTACAAAGTTTGAAAAAGCAGCAAGAAACCCGAGAAACGGACAGACTATATCAGGTAAAATAACAATAACTGAGGGTAAGAAGCATCAGGTAAAGAGAATGCTGAAGGCAGTAGGTTGTTATGTGGTATATCTAAAGAGGACACAGATAGGAGAAGTGTCAATTGATGAGAATTTGAAAACAGGTGAATATAGGGAGTTTACAGAAGAAGAAATTCATTTGTTAAACAAATAAATACTACACTAAGTTGTTGATAAATTAACCCAGATAAGGTATAATTTATATATAAAATGTGGTTTGGCAAGAAGGAGAGAAGTACTTTGAAAATTGGCAAGAATAGAATATCTTCTTCGATTATTGTAGTAATTATTATGATGACGATTGTTATAAGTATCGGAAGCATATATATAAGTTATATGAAAGGTCGATATGACACCATACAGAAAAAGGAAATTAATCATGAAACTGATCAGGTAGTTAAGAACATAAAGAAACAGATTGCTGATAATTTCTATTATCTAAAATACTTTTCAAAAAATATTTCGGATACATCTGAATTAAAGTGTGATTTAGAAGTTAACAAAATCAAGTCTGTTAGGACAGGTGAAAAATTTTATTTAATTGGTATTGCAGACAAAGACGGTAATGCGTGTGATATTAATGGGGATAAATATGATATTTCATCAGAAGAATATTTTGTTAATTCGATGAACAATGAATACGTTATTACTAATACAATAATTGATGAAAATAAGAAGTATAATATTTATAGTATACCAATCAAACATGAAGAAGACGTGGTTGGGGTTCTTTATGCCAAAAAATACACAGACGAAATTGAATATGGAATTAATGAAGATGATATGGAGATAGAGAAAGATATATGGGTTGTAGATCATGATGGAACTATAATTTTTGATACAACAGGCGAGGAGATGCCTGAGAATGAGAATAAGAAGGTAAGAACTCATAATTTTATAGATAAGTTAGAAGAATTAGATAATTCAACACGTACAACTGATAAGTTATCTAAGGCAGTAAGTTCTAATGAACCAGCATTTATAAGGATAAAATATCATAAGGCGAAGATAGCATATGTTAAACCTATGGATGTGAACGACTGGAAGATAATTACTATTATATCGCATGATAAGTTTAATAAATATATGGCTCAGTCATTAGACAGGTTTAATCAGTTAGTATATATATTTGCAGTTATCTACGGTGCAACCCTGCTTGTGGTATTAGTTATTCAGAACAAGAATAGAAAGAAGATTGAACATATTGCATATGTAGATGAGGTAACAGGTGGCAAATCATTTACAAAATTTAAAGATGATGTAGACAAACTTATTAAGAGTGCATCAGATGAGTATGCATTAGTAGATTTAGATGTTGATAAATTCAAATATATTAACGACATTTTTGGATATGAAGAAGGTAATAATGTTATAAGATTTATATGGGGAGAGATTAATAACATTATGGAGACGGGAGAAGTATTTGCACATTACAGAGCGGACCAGTTCGTATTGTTCCTGAAGGCAAATGATATGGATCATGTCATAAAGAGAATGGAAATGTTATCGTTAACTGTACAGAAACGTGGAGTCCAGAAAGAGAAGAACTATGAGATAATTCTATCGATTGGTATATATCCGGTAGATAGAAAATTCTTTAATATTGATACGGCGATAGACAGGGCAGACCTTACTAAGAAATCTATTAAAGGTAAGCATAGTAAAGTATATGCCATATATGATGATACATTGAGACAGAAAGAGCTTAGAGACCAGGAAATTGAAAATATGATGGAAAAAGCCATTAAAGATGAAGAATTCAAAGTGTATTACCAACCAAAATATAATTCATCAAATAGTGAATTAACAGGTTCAGAGGCGCTTGTAAGATGGTATAATGAAGAATGTGGTATGCTTTTTCCAAATGAATTCATACCGGTATTTGAGAACAATGGTTTCATAGTTGAATTAGATGAATATATGTTTGAACATGTATGTATGGATATAAGAAAATGGTTAGATTCAGGTTATAATGTAGTGCCTGTATCAGTTAATATGTCTCAGTTACAGTTATATAATTCAAGATTTATAGAAGAATATACAGCAATACTTAAGAAATATGATGTGCCGGCTGAATATATCCAATTGGAGATGACAGAAACAACATTATTCTCTGAAACGGATGCTTTAATAGATACAATTGATAAGTTACATAAAGCAGGATTCAAGATTCTAATGGATGATTTCGGAACAGGTTATTCGTCACTTAATATGCTTAAAAGCATTCCGGTAGATATTCTGAAATTAGATAAGAGTTTTGTAGATGACATTGGTGATTCGAAAGGTGACATAGTTGTATCAACTATCGTATCATTAGGTCAGTTACTTGATATGAAGATAGTTGCAGAAGGTGTTGAGACTAAAGAACAGTATGAGTTCTTAAGAGATATTTTCTGTGATGAGATACAGGGATATTATTTCTCAAGACCAATTTCATCGGAAGAATATATTAAAAAGATGACGAAAGGGGCATTGTAGTATGGCAGTTAAGAGAATACTTATTTCGGAAGCGAAAGAAGGCATGGAACTTGCGGGGGATGTCTATGATACTAAAGGCAGACTCATTGCGCCTTTTGGTACAGTGCTTGATAAAGAGATAATAAGGAAACTTGAGAATTATGATGTAGTTGTACTTAAAATTATTGTGAAATCTGATATAGATGATATATTTATGGAAAGCAGTGCTTATGAGAGAAGTGAGGAATCAGGATATTTCGAGAAGATAAAACAATCAGAAGATTTTAAGACATTCAGATATAGTTTTGAAGAATCCGTTGACGAACTTAGTAATAAGTTAAATGAAGTTGTATACAAGAATGAAGAAATCGATATAAATGGATTGTTAGAATCCGTTAAGAAAGTCATTAATTCTAATAGTTCCAGATATAATCTTATGGATATCTTGAGCTGTATGAGAGGTTATGATGATTTAACATTCGCACATTCTATGAGTGTTTCGCTGATATGCAATGTATTTGCTGGATGGCTGGGATATGGTGCGAAAGATGTTGAATTATTAACGGCAGCAGGACTTCTGCACGATATTGGTAAAATTAAGATACCTAAAGAGATTATTGCGAAACCATCACGACTTACTGATGAGGAATATAGAATTATAAAAATGCATCCGATATTAGGCTATGAGATACTTAAGAGTCAGCCGGTTGATAACAGGATAAGAAATGCTGCATTAATGCACCATGAGAAATGCGATGGTTCGGGATATCCACAGGGATTAAAGAGAAACCAGATAGATGATGTGGCAAAAATTGTGGCGATTGCAGATGTATATGATGCAATGACGGCGAATCGTGTATACAGAGAGGGAATGTCACCGTTTGATGTTATCGAATATTTTGAAATGTGTATCGATATATTTGAACCGGGATATCTTATGATATTTCTTCAGAAAATAGCATTGTTATATGTGGGGAGTACAGTTCTTCTTACTGATGGAACAGAGGGAAAGATAATAATGATTAATAGTACTTCGCTAGGCAGACCTGTTGTATTATCGACTAATAACAAAGCAATAGATTTGTCCAAGGACAAATCTATTAAAATTGCTAAACTTATTTAGTTGTGTAGACTAATATTCCGTTCGGAAGAAGAAGTTCATTTTTGTAATTTATTGAGAACAGAACAGATTTCTTAGGAAATGTAATAGAATAATCGTTTGTACTGCAATTCAGTACGACGGTTATTTTATTTTTGCCATCATCGGTAAATCTTTCATAACAGATTATTCTCGGATTATCAGGTATATTAATAAATTTATACAGATTACTTCTAAACGCAGGATTATCGTTACGAAGTGCAATAAGTGATTTCATAAGAGAAATTCTGTCATGATATTCACCGCGGTTAATTTTATTCCAAGGCATACAACGACGACAGTCAGGGTCGTAACTACCCTCCATAGCTATTTCTGTACCATAATATATACATACAGTTCCGGGCATTGTAAATAATACTGCTAATTGCTGATAGAATATATGAATATTATTTAATTTAGTTGCGAGACGAATAGTATCGTGAGAGTCTAAAAGGTTGAATAATACGCGGTTAACCTGCTCAGGATACATAGTGAAGCATCTGTTTATGGCATATAATAAATCAGTAGAAGATTTCTTAGAATCCTGCCAGAAAGCATCAATACTGTCTCCGAAAGGATAATTCATTACAGAATCGTATTCATCACCACGAAGCCAAGGCATACTGTCGTGCCATAACTCGCCAAGTATATAGAAATCAGATTTGAGAGCCTTTAATTCCCTATGAATCTCTTTGCATAATGTATGGGAAATTTCACCTGCCACATCAAGACGTATACCATCAATATCATATTTTAATATCCAGCTTTTAAGAACCTTGATAATATATCTGATTACTCGCGGATTATTAGTGTTTAACTTAGGCATACCATCATAGAAGCTGAAAGTATAGTAGTTGCCTGACTTCGAATCAGAGGACCTTCCAGTATTCTTAAAAGGCCATGAATTAATCATAAACCAGTCATAATATTTAGACTCAGGACCATTTTGCAAAATGTCCTGCCAAGGTTTAAAAAATATACCAGTATGATTAAATACACCGTCCATCATTACACGAATACCGTGGTTGTGGGCATCAGAAACGAGTTCAATCATATCCTCATCAGTACCAAAGTGTGGATCAATCTTTGTAAAACTCATAGTGTCATATTTATGATTACTTTTAGCCTTACATACAGGAGTTAAGTAAAGACCTGTAATTCCAAGGTCGGCAAGATAGTCAAGTTTGCTTGTGATTCCCTTGATATCTCCACCATAATAGTCATTATATTTAACAGGTTTATCGGCAGAACCCCATGGTTTAACATTTTTAGGATTGATGTCAGGATTGCCATTGCAGAACCGGTCAATGAAAATCTGATACCAGACAGTGTCATTTACCCAGTCAGGAGTTCTTATAATATCAGAAGGATTCATCCATGGGAACATAAATACCTGTTCACGACCTTTGAAATTCTTAAGTTCGGCAGGAGTATAGAAACGGTCCTCATACATATGATACTTCTCGTTTTCATTTTCAATAATAAAATGATATGCAAGACGTTTATACTTAGGTGCAATCTTAATACTCCAGAAGATGTGATGCTCAAGATATTTTACATCCGTCATCTCGATTGTTTCAATTTTATAGCGACTGTTAGAACCCATAATACCTGTAGAAAAAGGATCACAATAACAAAGTGTTATTTTGTCAACGTCATATCCTGTCTTAATTGAAATAATAATATTGTCATCATCGAGACAATAACAGTAGTTATCAGTACAACGATGATATATAGCTGCTAAATTCATATTTACCTCTTTTCTGAGCGACTTGCTGTGAAGAGACGAAGAGAAATTTGCACAGGCGATTTCTCTTCTGCCATAAAAGCTATTTGCTTTTGCTCTGAAGCAAATAACAGTGTGAAAAATAAGTGTATCAATATTATTTTTTCACACTAACCTCATTTCTTAAAATTCAAGTTCACTTTGATTTTGTAATTTACTAAGGGTACTGTTATGGAATTTGCTCGAAAATGTTACATCTTCGCCAAACCATTCAGGACCACTAAAAGAATTAGCCTCATCCTCAGAGCTGAATTCGACTTCTGCGATTATAAGTCCCTTAAATATTCCTTCAAATATATCTAATTCGATTGTGTAATTATTATAAGGAATCAGGTAACGTTTCTTAGTAATTATATTCCCATCAGCTTTCTTAAGCAGATGGGAATAACTATCTGCAGTAAGCGGAAGATTATATTCTTCTCGGGATAGTAAGCCTTTTGATTTGTAAGTAAGATAATAGGTGTCATCTTCTTTACGGATACGGACTACCGGCTCTGTACACAGATATGCCTGTTCTATAAGATGAAATCTGCATAATTCTAAATTGTCAGGTAAACTTGTAATTAGAAACTTTCTTTCTATTTCCATTATTTTTTACACCAACCTCCGTTTGGTATTACGATTTTTTATATAGAATATTTTAACATATAAGCCTTGAAAAATGTATATTTAAAATAATAAAAAAAATCTAAAATGATGAAAAAATATCAGGAATATGTTATACTGTCAGTGTTATAAGGCTAAGTCTATGGAAAAGGAGAAAAAATTATGGTATACGCATTTTTAGCAGATGGTTTTGAAGAAGTAGAAGCATTAATGGTAGTTGATATATTAAGAAGAGCTGGTATTGAGACAGTTACTGTATCGGTCTCAGATAATTATGAAGTTAAAAGTTCGCATAACATTGTAATTAAGGCAGATGCTTTAATTAAAGATGTAGATTTTGATAAAGCAGAATTAATATTCCTGCCAGGAGGAATACCTGGAACACCTAATCTTGCAGCATGCAAGACATTAGTGGCTAATATTAAAGATTTTAATAATAAAGGCAAAAGACTTGCGGCAATATGTGCAGCTCCTAGTATCTTAGGAGAACTCGGAATCTTAGAAGGTAAGTTAGTAAGCTGCTACCCGGGATATGAAGATTCGTTAAAAGGTGCAACCTATAAACGTGAGAAAGTCATAACAGATGGAAATGTAACAACAGCAAGAGGATTAGGTGCTGCTATTGATATGGGACTTGAATTAGTTGCGATATTAAAGAGTAAAGATGAGGCTGATTCAATAGCAGAGAAGATACAGTTAGTATAATGCATATATCGTGTTAGAAAGGTGCGAATTAATATTGAAGAAATTAAATATAAGATTAACGAAGATAATATGTGTTGCCGGTGCATTAGTATTAGTAATCGGAAGTATGACTGCCTGTGGTAAGAAGAAAAAGATTTCATACGGAGATACAGAGGGCGTTGTTACTGGCTCGTTAGATATTAATGATAGTGGTGTGAAATTTAATCTTGATAATGTAATTGCACCAGCGGGAAGTGACATAGATTACACATCAGGTATTAAGACATCGGGTGAAACAGATGATTATTCACTCGAGGTAAATGCAGTGAATGTCAGAAATGATAAACCAGGAACATATACTGCTAATTATACTGTCAAATCAGGTGGAAGTACATATACAGACAGCATTAAGGTAACAATATCTGATAATGGCAAGAACGCACAGGAAGCTGAGAATCATGGAAATAGTGACTCGGAAAATGGCCAGGCAGGCAATTCAGCTGCCAATGCAGGCGATATAAATAGTGGAAGTAACAGCGGCAATAATGGTGCAGGTAGTGGAAACACTTCTAATAATGGAAACACTTCAAACAATAATGGAAACAGTAATTCTGGAAATAATTCAAATTCAGAAAGTAACGGAGGCAGTCAGACTAAGCCGACAGCACCGAAGGAGCTTATTACAGACGGAAGTAAGACCTATAGAGTATCTAAGATACCTAATGCTACTATCGAATTGTTATCAGGAGATGTAGTGACAATAAGCTGTTCTACTAATAAATATATCGTATCGACAAGGACTGATGAAAGTACGGTGCAGAAGAATGGACATAATTATAAAGTGACAAAATTAATTGTATTATTTAACACAGGTGTAGAACAGACTTTAGAAACTGTAGAAAAAAAGATAGACTAAAAGATTTCTTTATGATATAATACTACGATGTCACATTGCCTTTAGTTAAAATGAAAAGGTTAGAAAGAAAATATTGCAGATATACTGCTAAAAATAGCTAAGCCGTAGTATACGGCAGAATGGAGGAAGTTTAATGAGTTTACAGGTTGAGAAACTGGAAAAAAATATGGCTAAACTTACAATTGAAGTATCAGCAGAAGAGGTAGAAAAAGCAATTGAAAAGGCTTATCAGAAACAGAAATCAAGAATTAGCGTTCCTGGTTTCAGAAAAGGTAAAGTACCTCGTAAAATGGTAGAGAAAATGTACGGTGTCGGTGTATTCTATGAAGATGCTGTTAATGATATGATTCCTACAGCATACGAAGCAGCAGTTAAGGAAAGTGAATTAGAGATAGTTTCACAGCCTAAGATTGATGTTGTACAGATTGAAGCCGGTAAAGAATTTATCTTCACAGCAGAAGTTGCAGTTAAACCAGAAGTTGAGTTAGGTGAATATAAAGGCGTAGAAGTACCTAAGAGTGATGTTTCAGTATCAGATGAAGAGATTATGGCTGAAATAGACAAAGAAAGAGAACAGAACTCAAGAATTATCACTGTAGATGACAGAGCAGTTGAAGATGGCGATATGACAGTTATCGATTTCGAAGGCTTTGTTGATGGTGTTGCATTCGAAGGTGGAAAAGGAACAGATTATCCATTAACAATTGGTTCTCACTCATTTATTGATACATTTGAAGAACAGTTAATTGGTAAGAACATTGGAGAAGAGGTTGACGTTAACGTTACATTCCCTGAAGAATATCATGCAGAAGAATTAAAGGGTAAACCAGCATTATTCAAAGTTACTGTTAAAGAGATTAAGAAGAAAGAATTACCAGAACTTGATAATGATTTCGTAGAAGATGTTTCAGAATTCTCAACAGTTGATGAATATAAAGCAAGCATTAAGACAAAAATCGAAGAGAAAAAGGCTGATGAAGCTAAATCAGCAAAAGAAGAAGCAACAATCGAGAAGATTATCGAAGGTGCTAAGATGGAGATACCTGATGCAATGGTAGATTCACAGGTTAGACAGATGGCAGAAGATTTTGCAAGAAGAATCAGTGCACAGGGACTTACAATCGACCAGTACTTCCAGTATACAGGATTAACATCTGATAAATTGTTAGAACAGATGAGACCACAGGCATTAAAACGTATCCAGAGCAGACTTGTTCTTGAAGCAGTTGCTGATAAAGAGAACTTTGAAGTTACAGATGAAGACGTTAATAATGAAATCAATGATATGGCATCAGCATACCAGATGGAAGCTGATAAGCTTAAAGACTTATTAACAGACGCTGATAAAGAGAATATGAAGAGAGATATCCAGGTTAAGAAAGCAGTTGAATTCGTAACAGAGAATGCTAAGGAAGTATAATCAATAGCCTAATCAGAAGTTTATAAAATGAGATAAAGAAAATGGGTTCGCTATGGCGGACCCATAAATAAAATTAGTAGATAGGAGAGGATTTTGTATGAGTTTGGTACCTTATGTCGTAGAGCAGACTGGAAAAGGCGAAAGATCTTATGATATTTATTCAAGACTTTTAAAGGATAGAATTATTTTTTTAGGTGAAGAAGTAAATGAGACAACAGCAAGTCTTGTTGTAGCACAGTTACTTTTCTTAGAGTCAGAAGACCCTAATAAAGATATTCATTTATATATAAACAGCCCGGGTGGTTCCGTAACAGCAGGAATGGCTATTTATGATACAATGAATTATATCAAATGTGATGTATCTACAATTTGTATGGGAATGGCAGCAAGTATGGGAGCATTTTTACTTTCAGGCGGTGCTAAGGGTAAGAGATTCGCATTACCTAACGCAGAGATTATGATACACCAGCCACTTGGTGGAGCACAGGGACAGGCAACAGAGATTAAGATTGTAGCAGATCATATTTTAAAGACACGTAAGAAGTTAAATGAAATTTTAGCAAAGAATACCGGAAAACCATTAGAAGTGATTGAAGTGGATACAGAACGTGACAACTATATGGATGCTTATCAGGCTATGGAATATGGCTTAATAGATAAGGTGATTGAAAATCGTTAATTAATCATTAATTTAGATTGGAGAACATATGGCAAAGAATAATGATGAGAGCAGATGCTCGTTTTGTGGTAAACCGGAGAGTAAGGCAAGAAAGCTTATTGCCGGACCAAGCGGTGTGTTTATATGTGATGAATGTATAGAGATATGTAGTGATATAATGATGGAAGAAATGGCATATGAGACAGATGATGATGTTGATTTCGACATTAATTTATACAAGCCACAGGAGATAAAGGAATTTCTTGATGAATATGTCATAGGACAGGAAGAAGCTAAGAAAGTCCTGTCAGTTGCAGTGTATAATCACTACAAAAGAGTTTTGTCAGGAAGAGACTTAGGTGTAGAGATTCAGAAGAGTAATATTCTGATGTTAGGACCTACAGGTTCAGGTAAGACATATCTTGCACAGACATTAGCTAAGATACTTAATGTCCCATTTGCTATTGCAGATGCTACAACACTTACTGAAGCAGGCTATGTAGGTGAAGATGTTGAGAATATCTTACTTAAGATAATTCAGGCAGCTGACTATGATGTGAAAAAAGCACAGTACGGAATTGTCTATATTGATGAAATAGATAAGATTACTAAGAAAAGTGAGAATGTTTCTATAACAAGAGACGTATCAGGAGAGGGTGTACAGCAGGCATTACTTAAATTGTTAGAAGGCACGCAGGCTTCAGTTCCCCCACAGGGTGGAAGAAAGCATCCTAATCAGGAGATGATTCACATTGATACAACTAACATTTTATTCATATGTGGTGGTGCATTTGATGGATTAGAGAAGATTATAGAGACAAGAATGGACAGAAAATCTATCGGTTTCAATGCTGAGATAGCAGATCATAAAGAAGAATCAATAGATGTATTGTTCCCACAGGTAATGCCACAGGATTTAGTTAAATTCGGTTTAATTCCTGAATTTATTGGTCGTGTACCTGTAACAGTATCATTAGAATCTTTAGATAAGGAAGCACTCATAAGAATACTTAAAGAGCCTAAGAATGCGTTAGTTAAGCAGTATAAGAAGCTTTTAGAGTTAGATGGTGTAGACTTAGAATTTACAGACGAAGCATTAGAACTTGTTGCTGAGAAATCATTTGAGAGAAAGACAGGTGCAAGAGGCTTACGTTCAATTATGGAAGATGCACTTATGAATATAATGTATACTGTACCATCAGATGAGACAATCGATAAGTGTACGATAACTAAAGATGTTATCGAGAATAAAGCAGAACCTGAATTAGTCAGATTAGATGAAACACAGATTAAAAAAAATGGCGTAAAGAAGAGATTTAAGGCATAAAATAATAAGCTATTTTTAAATATTTAAAGCCGGTTTAAGAAGATTAAAGTCTTAGTAAAGCCGGCTTAAAGTAAAATAAGTGCATAATAAAAGAATTATAACAGGATAAAATAGAAACCTGAGAGGAATTTAGAATATGATTATAAAGAATGCAGAATTAGAAACAGTATGTGGAATTACCAGTGTACTTCCTGATAATCAGATGCCTGAGGTAGCATTTGCGGGTAAGTCAAATGTTGGTAAATCTTCATTAATAAATGGATTGCTTAACAGAAAATCTCTTGCGAGAACATCACAGGAGCCGGGTAAAACACAGACAATTAATTTCTATAATGTTAATAAAGAATTGTATTTTGTAGATTTACCGGGTTATGGATTCGCAAAAGTATCGAAGGAAGTGCAGCAGAAATGGGGCGCAATGATAGAGAATTATTTAAAGTCCTCTAAGCAGCTTAAAGCTGTGATGCTTCTTATTGATATCAGACATGAGCCATCTGCTAATGACAGAAATATGTATGAGTGGATAGTTTACAATGGCTATAAACCTGTTATTATAGCAACTAAATTAGATAAGATTAACAGAAGTCAAAAAGATAAGCACATTAAGATGATTAGACAAGGTCTTAATGTGCTGCCTGATACGGTTATATTACCGTTTTCTGCTAAAACAAAGCAGGGAAGAGAAGAAATTCTTGATTTTATTTCATCAGTGACTTCATAATAAATGCATAGATTTGCTGACTGGCATCTTTCCATTGGTTACACATGGAAGATGCCTCTTCTTTTGTAGGAACAGAAAGGTTGATTTCTATTAAAGTTCCCTCACCCTCTTTAACCTGACAATGTACAATGTAATCCTGATTAGTAGACTTATAATAATCAGCGATTGTTCCGACTTCATTTCGAAGCTCATATTTGTTCTCCATAAGATAGATATCCATATCATCTACGATGGCTCCAGGAATCTTATTAACGAAGAAACCAAGGGTCTGGCTGCCATCAGAGGTTATATGATAGTAAGAAGAATTACGGACGATTTCTACACTTATAAGATGTGAGTCCACAAGTTCAGTTATAACCTGCTGGAATGTGAAATAGGTTGTATAATTCTTCTCAAGAAAAAATTCTGATAACTGCGAATTAGTTAATGGAAAATTAACCTTATTCAGCATATATAATATAATTAGTTTATAAAGTGTTGATGACTCAAGTGCCATTTTTTCTGTACTTCCTTCCCTGGATAATGTTGTTTTTAGTAAAGTAGGTATTAATATAATTTAATACCCTTTTTTTATCTCCACTCCATAAAGGAGCTATAAGTTCTTTCTTGTTGCCGTCACCTGTCATTCTGTGGATAACGATATCCGGTCTGAGATTCTCGATACATTCAGATAACAGTATGGTATAATCCTCTAGTGATAATGTATGAAAATCATTTTCTTTATTAAGGTAATAGTCAGCTAAATCGGTATTTTTTAAAATATGCAATAGCTGTAATTTGACTCCATTAACAGGCAGGTTGTTAAGATAACGTACAGAGGCTATTATATCAGAAAAAGTCTCATTTGGTAACCCTAATATAAGGTGAACTACAATATTGATATTTATTCTATGGAGATTAGCGACAGCGCAGTTAAATACTTCAAGTTCATAGCCACGTCTTATGAAATGTGCGGACTCTTTATGGATTGTTTGTAAGCCTAATTCTACGAATACCGGAATCTTTGAATTAAGTTCGTCAAGTAATTCTAAAACTTCGGAGCCTAAACAGTCAGGCCTTGTGGCAATGGATAATCCTACGATGTCATCACAGAATGCAGCCTCATAAAATATATTTCTAAGATAATCAATGGGGGCATAAGTATTGGTATATGCCTGAAAATAGGCTATGTATTTACCGTCTGTAATCTTATTGCAAATGCGACTCTTTGCTTCATTTATCTGCTCCTTAACGGATAAAAAACGGGAGGCGGCAAAATCACCGGAACCTCCCGAACTACAGAAAATGCACCCGCGTGTATCTAAAGTACCATCGCGATTAGGACAGGTCATACCACCATCAAGAGACAGTTTATACACTTTTTGCCCGAAACGCTCACGATAATATTTATTAAGCGTGTATATTTCTGCCATCAGGTTTAATGTTATCCATAACTGCCTTAGCAACTGCATCTTTGACATCAGGATCAAAGGCTTCAGGAAGAATAAATTCGTCGCATAATTTGTCATCAGGAACTAAGTTGGCGATTGCATGTGCTGCGGCTAACTTCATATCCTCTGTAATCTGTGAAGCACGTCCCTCTAAAGCACCCTTAAATATTCCTGGGAATGCGATTACGTTATTAACCTGGTTAGGGAAATCTGAACGGCCGGTACCCACTATTCTTGCACCTGCGGCCTTGGCAACATCAGGCATAATCTCAGGAACAGGATTAGCCATTGCAAATATTATAGAGTCTTTATTCATTGAAGCAACCATTTCGGCAGAAACGATATTAGGAGCAGAAACACCGACAAATATATCAGCACCAACTAAGGCATCTTTAAGAGTACCTGAAAGTCTGTCGGGATTAGTTACATCTAACATTGATTTCTGCATCCAGTTTAAATTAGGTGATTCCTCGTTAATAATTCCGTTGATATCACACATAATTACATTTTTAAAGCCATATGTTAATAATAATTTAGTAATTGCGATTCCTGCACTTCCAGCACCATTTATTACTACCTTACAGTTTTCTTTAGATTTACCAGTAATCTTAAGTCCGTTGATAATACCTGCAAGAACAACGATTGCTGTACCATGCTGGTCATCATGGAATACAGGAATGTCTAAGAGTTCCTTGAGTCTTGTCTCGATTTCAAAACATCTTGGAGCTGAAATATCTTCAAGGTTAATACCGCCAAATGCAGGTGCGATATTTACAACAGTTTTAATAATTTCTTCAGTATCCTGTGTATCTAAGCATATTGGAAATGCATTAACATCACCAAAAGATTTGAATAATACGGCTTTACCTTCCATAACAGGCATAGCGGCATATGGTCCGATGTTACCAAGCCCTAAAACGGCACTTCCGTCTGAAACAACAGCAATTGTGTTGGATTTAATAGTATATTTGTATGCTGCTTCTTTATCTTCGGCAATCACTTTACAAGGTTCAGCAACGCCCGGTGTATATGCAAGAGCAAGGTCTTCTCTTGAAGCAATTGTACATTTTGGTTCAGTAGTTAATTTTCCATTCCATTCTTCATGAAGCTTTAACGCTTTTTCGTTAGTTGTCATTGTAATCTCCATTTCCGTATATTTATTTTTATCCTGATAAGTGGTCGCTAAATGCAGAAACATATATAGAGACCATATATAATTTATAATATCATAATATTTAGAAAATTTATACTACCAATTTTGAAAACATTGGTGTATAATGTGTTTTGCAAATCATGAGAATCATTAAGTCTGATTAAATAATCTATAATCAGATACAATCCCGTTATTATAATTTAATATATTTAGGAGGATAATGGCATATATGAATGTGCCACAATAAATGTATGAGAGAAAAATTAGAAACTTTATCAGTAACTCAGTTACGTGAAATTGCGAAAAGTCAGAATATTAAATATGTAATGAAATTAAAAAAGACAGAACTGATTGAACAGATTTTAGCTGCTGGAATGAAGATGGCTAAGGAAAGTGAGTTTCAAGGAGCAGATAAGATGAAAGCGAAATCGGTTTCAAAATCAGATAATAAAGAGAATAAATCATCAGTTAAAACAGAGGATGGCAGAACAAATGGAACAAATTCCAAATCGGATAATACTGAGCCAAAGTCTGAATTTATTATAGAGGAAAATCCAGAACCGGAGATTAAGGAAGAAGAGCCAGTTGCAGAGGGAATATTAGAGGTAATGCCAGACGGATATGGCTTTATCAGATGTGAGAATTTCCTGCCGGGCGAAAATGATGTATATGTTTCGCCATCTCAGATAAGAAGATTTAGGTTAAAAACAGGTGATATATTAAATGGTAATATGCGCCAGAAGAATATAAACGAGAAATTCGGTGCGATGACACATTTGAATAAAGTAAACGGAATATTAGCTGATGAGATTATGGGCAGACCAAATTTTGAAGAACTTACACCTATATTTCCTAATAAGAGATTGAGAATGGAGACTAGCAGTGAGAATATGGCTATGAGAATAGTTGACCTTATTTCTCCGATAGGAAAAGGGCAGAGAGGTATGATTGTATCACAGCCTAAAGCCGGAAAGACTACATTATTAAAAGAGATTGCTAAGTCTATCCAGATAAATAATCCTGATATGCATATGATAATTCTTCTTATAGATGAACGACCTGAGGAAGTAACAGATATTAAGGAAGCGATTCAGGGAGATAATGTAGAAGTTATCTACTCGACATTTGATGAATTACCAGAGCATCATAAGAGAGTTTCAGAAATGGTTATCGAGAGAGCCAAGAGACTTGTCGAGATGAAGAAAGATGTAATAATTCTGTTAGACAGTATTACAAGACTTGCAAGAGCTTATAATATGACAGTTCCACCATCAGGAAGAACTTTATCAGGAGGTCTTGATCCAGCAGCACTTCATATGCCAAAGCGATTCTTTGGCGCAGCAAGAAATATGAGAGAGGGCGGAAGTCTTACCGTATTAGCTACAGCACTTGTGGATACAGGAAGTAAGATGGATGATGTTGTATTCGAAGAATTTAAGGGTACAGGTAATATGGAACTTGTATTAGACAGAAAATTATCTGAGAAGAGAGTATTTCCAGCACTTGACATTCTTAAATCAGGTACACGTAGAGATGACTTATTGCTTTCTAAAGAAGAGGCGGAAGCTGTATATCTTATAAGAAAGGCTACAAATGGTATGAAACCTGATGATGCAGTCGAAAAAATACTGGATATGTTTGCAAGAACAAGAAATAACAGAGAATTTATACAGATGATTAAAAAGTGCTTGCATTAAAAATTGATATATGCTACAATATAAAAGCTGTTTTTAGAATATGATTGGCGAAAGCCATTTGCATATCATTAATTTGTAAAGAGGTGAAATCATGAGAGAAGGAATCCATCCAGATTACTATCAGGCAAAGGTTGTTTGCAACTGCGGTAACGAGTTCGTAACAGGTTCAACTAAGGAAGAAATCCACGTAGAAATCTGTTCAAAGTGCCATCCATTCTACACAGGACAGCAGAAGGCATCATCTACTCGCGGACGTATTGATAAGTTCAACAAGAAGTACGGAGTATCAAACAATTAATTTTGAAATTAAGGTTGAGGTTTTTCGGGACCTCAACTTTTTTTGAATGTATACAAAACATTTAAGAAAGGTATGGTGTAATATGAAGCCATCAGGAATTGGGGGACAGGCTGTAATTGAGGGTATTATGATGCGTAATAAGAATAAATATTCTATTGCAGTCAGAAAACCTGATAATGAAATTGAAGTTGTTGTCAAAGAAAGCAGAGATTTAACAGAAAAGCATCAGTGGCTCAATTTCCCTATAATAAGAGGAATTGTCAGTTTTGTTGATTCACTTGTTA
>OMCO01000068.1_pt1 | contig 45870 bp, 40 predicted proteins | sample 1645031 | NCBI WGS metagenome assembly OMCO01 (sample SAMEA103958146, study PRJEB25191) | human gut metagenome
GACATAAGGTTTCTCAACACCAAGAGCGCCAAGCACCATAAGTTCTCCTGTGATTGCACCGCATGTCAAGCCACATTCATTGCAAAATCAATACATTTTGCTGCAAAGAATATATGGATAAAGAAAACATCACAAGAAATGCACTCGCCAGAGCTATTAACAATATGCTTTGTTTTAAAATGCAATCCCGGTGATATAATAAGATACAAAAATTGACATAATCAAAGCCTTCCCCATAAAATATAGAGAACAAAAGCCATGCACTATATTCTGCATGGTTTCTGTTCTCTATGTTTTTTTACTATATTCTCACTCTTAAAAATCAACCAGCATTTCTGCAATTTCCTCATCATCAAGATCAGGATTTTCTTCAATTAAATCCATGACTTTGATAACGAATGATTCTGAAACACCAAGGAAATCACTTGTAGCTGCAACTTTGTCTCTGGTTATCTTTCGAATCAGAAACACCTGTTTTTTCATCTCGCCAAGTTCTACATTTTCCCTGTCTCTCATCTGTAATGTCATGTATTCCCGCCTCCATTTTTCACTGTTTTTTACATTCTGAACTTCATTGTCCAACGATCGTGCAAGCTCACCTCTTGGAGCTTGACCGCCAATGTATTTCAGCAAGTTTTTCAGATCATCACTCACATCATCAGCTATTCCATTAGTGTTGAGAACAATAACTGTGGTATCATCCCCAAACTCCAATCCAGCGACTTCTCTGCATGTCCTTGTGAATGTGTAGATATGCCTTCCAAAACCAAACTCATCATAATCACAGATAAATATAATAAAACTCTTCTTAAGCTTATTGTATGAACTGCCTTTTTCGATAATGTTCAAATCAATCATCGCCTGATAATATCTGATTCTTTTGGGAAGATTTTTCTTGTTTGTAGCCTGCATTTCTATATTATATACTGTGTTCATATCATCTTCAACATATACATCCAGTCGAACTCCTTTTGAGCTGTACGTCTTCTCAATTACCTTTTCAACATCTGTGTATTCAATTTTTCTGATTTTGATTCCCAATATACATTCAAGCAGTGTCTTACACTGTTTCTCGTTCCTCATTACAGCGCCGAATATAAAGTTGTCCTTAATCGTGAGCTTATCAAACTCTTTTTCTTTTGTCTTTATTACTTTGTCCTCCATATGTAATATTTTGCCTCTCCAAGCACAATCACATATAGATATTTATTATTATATGAATAATTCTATAAAAATCAATCTAACAATAATAAAAATAAAACTTAGCCTATATAAAGAATGGGCATCTCTCCCCAATGCACTGCGCATTCATATCACTATACTCACATTGCCTATGCTCATACTGTAACGCCATACCATAATGGCTGTTCACATACTCTATTCCATTCTTGAATGCTATCATCGCATCCCGTTTGCAGCATCTCGGACCATTTATAGTTCCAAGCTCACCAATGGCCGCTGATGTATACTGCATGTGATCTCCCCATGTGCCATCAGCGGATAGTGGTCCAGTGCCGTCAATTATGGCAAGTGCCGCACCTATGGATGTTATAGCACCGCAAATTCCCCATAAGCCACACATCGCCCCCGGCATGCGCAACCCCTCGGACATGAGTTTATCCAGAGCAACATCAATGTCTATGTTTCCACCTGCATTTTTATATGCCACCAGCAGACTTGCACCGTCAAGTATATGGTGCTCCGGGCCATGCATACTCACATAGTCTTTGGCAGCAATATTTCTAAATATAGTGACAGGATTTGTTCCCTGTTCCCGTTTTATATCCCTTATGATGTATTCAGCTTTTTCTCTTATTGTCATCATATATTTCACCTCAACTGAAAGTTCTCCATTAAAATATCTTATCTTTATTCCAATGGCGCGTCTCCTCCAATTTGTTTCTTCAACTTCAATATATTATTTTCGATTTCTTTTATCACTTTCTTAAATGTCTCATCATCACAGCCAGTCGGATCTTCCAGTCCCCAGTTGTCATCAAATGGTCTTCCGATAAACGGACATCCGACATTACATCCCATAGAAATCACAATATCCGGTTCAGGTATATCACTGATCAGCTTGCTATACTGTCCGTTTTCTTCCATATCTATCCCATATAATTCCTTCATGATCCGAACTGCATCCTGATTGATCTGTGGCTTCGTCTCCGTTCCCGCCGAATAGCTTTCAAATACATCGTATGCCAGATATTTCCCGAGAGCCTCGGCAATCTGACTCCTACAGGAATTGTGAACACAGATAAATGCAACCCTATTTTTTCTCATAAAAGCTTCCTCCAACTCTACGTTCAACCTTCATTACTTTCTACCAGTTCATCGATAAGCTCTATAGCCTCGCGAATCATGCCATCGCAGTGCACTTTTTTGATTCCACCCTTTTGGGCATTTGCCTTTAAAAGATCGGCACAATCGGTCATGCCGTTGTGGTTATCTGCTATCCTGCGCCTGAACTGATTTATGACATAAGGATTCTCAACGCCAAGAGCGCCAAGCACCATAAGTTCTCCTGTGATCGCACCGCATGTCAAGCCACACTTCATGCCACCGCCGAAATTGGAACTGAGCTTCGCCGCCATGTCACCGGTAATTCCAAGTTCTTCTGCATAAGCTCTCAGAATTGTCTGCGCACAGTTGCTCACCATTGGATTTTCATTTCTTATGCTCATTGCTTTTTCTATATGTTTGTTCATCTCATATTTCTCCGTTCCTGTTTATTGCCCTCATATCACGGGAAACTTCAGCTGCATCCCTATACTTTCCCTGTGCAGCATGCTCACGAGACTTCTCTAACTTTTCAAGAATTTCATTCTCTGTCATTTTTTCATATGGATTTTTACTTATCCTCTTTATTTCAAACGGAAAGCCATTTGCAGCCAGTGCCTGCGTTAAAAAAATACGAATTGCTGTTGTTGTATCCGTACCTAAATCTCTAAACAATTCATCTGATTTTACTTTTAATTCATCATCCACTCTAACTTGAATCGTACTTGCCATTTGCTCAACCTCCTAATCACTCAATTCTCTTTATAATATAACAAAAAAGCGCCGTATTGCTACGACGCTTTTGTCTTGCTCGGAAGATGGAGCAAGGGAACGCTATTCAATTATCTGTTGTACTTTTTCTTTCTGCTGACAACCGTTGTGCCAATGGCTGCACCGCCGCTGACAAACAGCAAGGCAATCCACAAAGCAAGGTTGCTTGTATCGCCGGTCTGCGGAGATTTGGAATCGTCCTTCAGCTTTGCCGTTACAGTGTCGGCTTTTTTGATTTCCTTTGTACCGCCCTTGTCGCTGAAATACTTGCCACAGCCTTCGCAGTACCAGTACTCGATATTGCCCTCGGTGGTCTTGGTCGCCGCAGTTGCCGGGAAGTGCTTTAAGTTGGTGTGGTTCTTCGGATCAAGCTCACCATATTCCGCACCGCAGACCTCGCACTTTGCCTTGTCCTTGCAGGTCGCTTTCCCGCCGGTATGCTCAGTCAGCTTCTTGCCGCAATAATCACACTTGTGGTCTTTGTTATCGTCTGCACACTCGCTGATTATATAATCGCAGATATCACATTTGTGATCTTTGTTTGCATCGATGCAATTCTCCGTTTGCGTGCCTGCAGAGCATCCGTCAACGGTGCAGGTGCGGGTATGGGTGCCGTCTTCGTTGGACGTCCAAGCGCCCCAGTCGTGATCCAGCGCATTGCCGGAGAAGAAGGTCGCCTCATCCGCCGTGCCCTCGGAGCTCAGACCGCAGACTGCGCAGGACTTGTAATAGATCGCCTTTCCCGTGCAGGTGGCGGCGGATTTCAGGTACTTTGCATCCACGGTCTCCGCCGTGAAGTCGTGGGGCAGCTTTTCGCCATACTCAGACTTGCATACCTCGCAGACGGCTTTTGCGGTGCAGGTCGCCGTGCCGCCGTGGCAATTCTCGGTTTCCGTATGGCTGGTGTCACGCTTACAGATTCGAGTGTGGGTCTTTTCATCGCTGTTCTGCGTCCAAGCGCCCCAGTCGTGCCCAAGCGGTTCGGAAGATCCGCCGCAAAGCGTGCATGTCCTTCCGCTTGTGCAAGTCGCCGTTCCGCTCCATATGTGTGACTCCCAGTAATCCCATGTATTATCACACACCGTGCATGTAAGATCGCATCGATGCCATTTATCATTTGCGTATTGACGAGTCACCCTTACCGTTTGTCTCTGGCCGCATTTAGTACATAACGCAATATCCGCCGCATATGCCGTCATAGGCATAACAGCCAGCATCACGCACAGTATGAGCACAACGCTCAAAATTTTCTTATTCATATAGTCTCCTCTCCTTTGCTGTCCTTTGACAGCTTAAAGTCATATTTCATTTCCAACATGGCGAACAGCTTATACATTACCTCGGTGGCGATTGCCTTGATATCCAGTGATTGAATAAAGGCAAGCACCTTTGCCTGCTCTGCCTCCGGTACCCGATACACCCGCATAGCCGCCGTCAAAAAGCGGCTGAGCTTGCGTTCCAACGGAAAATGAATATCACATTTTCTCGCCATATAGCTGCGCATCAGTCCCGCCGTGCCGATTTCCATCTCGTAAAAGTCGCTCTCGGTATCATCGGGGAAATTTTCACCAAAAATCTGCTTCAGCTCTGCTGTGGTATGCAGGTAAATATATTCCGACGTGTCGGGCAGGGAATAGGCTTCAATGTAGATTTCCCGCAGGTTCTCGTTCTGCTCGGTCAGGGTCAGTTGGATCGCCGTTTCCACCGCATAGGCGTAAACCGGCGGCAGCTTGCTGTCTGCAATGCTTCTTGCCACGCCGAACTGTCCGCCGAACATCGTTTCGGTCAATTCCAGCAAAATTCTGTCCTTGGTAGGAAACAAATTCAAATAGCTTCCTCTTGCAACACCTGCTTCATCCACAATCTGACTGACAGAGGTGTTTTTATACCCCTGCTCCAAAAAGAGACGGACGCACACGGTCAGTATTTTCCTCTTTGTTTCACTGCTGTCTCTCCGCAAATATATCACCTCTCTTTGAGCATCCTAGTACGCATACTAATAATATCATAACAAGTGCAAAAAGGCAAGTGGAATTTGAAACTTTACCTCCGTAAATTGTGACATTTCCGCAAACGCTGGCTTCTTCCATTACTCACGGAACTTTATGACTTCTTGAATACTGCCCGAAAAGGAAAAGCCGCCATCTGTTGACAGCGACTTTTCTTGCTTAGTATTAACAGTATATAAGCTCACTCGAAACGTTTTCCATAGCAGCACTACGGATGTGGTTCATTCTCTGTACCCACAGCATTTGATTTTCCGCTTTGAGGGCTTCCGTTACGCCCTCTTTTTCGGAAAACTGTTTTACCAGCCGAGAAAACATTGCTTCTGCCTGCTGATGGGCTTTTGTGCAGTCAGTATTGCAAAACCTCTGCCTTGTGCTGTTCGGATAGAACTCCCGGCAGCACTGAAACATTCGCTCCGATCCAGACGTTATCTCCCACTGTGATAGGCAGGGCGATCTCCAAATGTAACTTTGCTCTATCATCATATATACTACAGCTTATACTGCATGAAATTACCATTATGAACGAACCCGAAATCCGTATACAACTTAACCCCCATGTCAGATGCCGTGATCTGTATCGTTCCACATCCATAATCCCTTGCATTATTTACAACACGGGCTAACAGTTCCTTTGCAATGCCCTTTCTTCTATAATTAGGGTTGGTAAACATACTGGAGAGCAACCCAATTCTTCCACTTGGGCATCCAAAATATGGCGGTTTCTCCACAAATGACATACCGCTTGTCCCTATAATATCATCCCCGTCAAAAGCCAGCCATGATACAAATGTTCCGTCTGCCATATGGCGGGTATAATAATCCTTAAGCGCTGGCACCAGGTCTATCTCTTCTTTTGCGCCCTCTTCCCTGAGCTGATTTATTCTCATATTTATAAATGTATCAAGTTCATTTTCTGTAAGTCTTCTGTAGTCTATTTTCATTTACTTGCATCCTCCATTCCAGAATCCCTTTTTCCTCCAGGATAGGTAAACACGTTGTTCTTGTTACATTTTATTCACTCTTCACCAGCTCATCTATCAGCTCTATAGCCTCTCTTATCATGCCATCACAGTGCACTTTCTTGATTCCACCCTTTTGGGCATTTGCCTTTAACAGATCGGCACAATCGGTCATGCCATTGTGGTTATCTGCTATCCTGCGCCTGAACTGATTTATCACGTATGGATTCTCAACACCCAGAGCGCCAAGTACCATAAGCCCTCCTGTGATCGCACCGCAGGTTGAACCACACTTCATACCTCCACCGAAATTAGCACTGAGCTTTGCCGCCATATCTCCTGTTATTCCGAGTTCGTCCGCGTAAGCCCGCAGAATGGTCTGCGCACAGTTATTGACCATCGGTGTCTCGTTTCTTATCTCCATAGCTTTTTCTACGTGTTTATTCATTGCTGTTTCCTCCAATCCATGAACCTAATTCCTATTATATCATTATACATTATTTGTGATAATATCAAGTTTTTGATGCTTGTATTTATTTCATCCAAATCTATTCTATTAGTGACAATATTGTATCTTTCAATTGTAAAATCTCTTCCTTAAATAAAAATTTTTAGTTATACAAAAGAAATCCAGGAAAGACATATATCCTCCCTGGATCAATTACTCCTGAAAAATTTTTCATTTCCCTCACTCACTGATAATCTTCCTGCTGCACAGATACGTTATAAGGAAATATCCGCCATATATGATTACCACGATGGCAGCCGTGATTCCGATAGCACCTGCTATATCATACGCTCCCATAGTGTCAAGAATCTTCGTGCTGACCATCATTCCAAATACCGAATGGACTATGGCGAGAGCAAGTGGGAATACGAAGAATAGTCCCATCTGTGAGAAAAGAGCCTTGTTGATCATGTGCTGATCCACGCCAAGCTTTCTGAGCATCTTGTATCTCTCTATGTTGTCTGTACTCTCTGAGAGCTCTTTGAGTGCGAGGATGGCTGCACCGGATATGAGGAATATGAGTCCGATATACATACCTATAAATGATGCGATAGCTCCAACTCCCACGCTGGCTGCCTTAATACTATCTTTAGTGTTTACTGTGATAAGTCCGCAGGTCACATCCTTATTCGATACCTTATTTATAATCGTATCGCTATCCTGTATGGCATCTATGTCCTGATCGGCATACTTTCCGATGAAATACTCTTTCGCGAACTGTGCACCTTCAATGGCTGAATCCGGCACGATAAACACACCTGTGTTGAGGGGCTGAGTGGCAAGCTCTATATCACCATCTATACAATACGAGATAACCGGTTTAAGCTTGTTGCCATATACCTCTATCTCTTTTCCCTCCTGAAGTCTCTCATCACGGATCTTAACGAATATTCTATAATTTGCAAGGATGGCATACTCGTCATCGGCAAGCTGGAGCTCAGCATTGTCATAAATCTTTGCAACCTTGTTATAGTCGGACTGTGATATGATCTCCTCCGTTCCCTCATAACTAGACAAAGCGTTTACATCTATTCCAAGAGAATCAATCAGAGCCTCATCTCCCAGATAGTTTCTGATTGTAAGTGCAGGACATGTATATGTGTGTACGTCAACGTAATCTGAGAAGTATGATCCAAGATCCACATTATTTTCACTATATACATCTTCTATGCTCTTTCCATCAGTCACCTCAAGTTTCTTCAAAAGATCATTTGTCTCGCTGTCATTACCCATCTCGTCTTCGTCATAATAGATTGAATCACTGCTCTGGGTTTTCGATATACTCACATCCGCTCTTGCGTACTTTGCAATGCCCTCATTTAAGGAATTCTTCACTGCAAGCGCTGATGAAAGCACACATATTGTCACAAAAAGCATCAAACAGATGACTGATATTGAAAGTACATTTGTATTTACACGGCTGCTCATCTGTCTGACGACAAATGTATTGAGTCCCTTATAGTACACATTCTTCATGTATGACACAATCCTGAAGAGCATTCCGGATACCGACCAGAAGAAGAGCACCGTTGCAACGCATCCGACCACGATCCACTTGTAGAGATCATTCATGTACATGTCATTTAGATCGGTAATTACCGCATGATAAGCATATCCAAGTGATACAGCTGATATCAGGAACACGATAACTGATACCCATGGATTCTTGATCTTGACGTTCTCAGACTTTCTTCCATTCTGGAAAAGGTCGATGAGCTTACATTTGCTGATAATAAATGTGTTGAAGATTATAACCACCACATATATGATTGCAAAATACAGACAGGTCTTGGCAAATGCGCTGCCCGAGAACACAAAGCTGTATGATGACATATCTGCATCGAACATGTTTGCAACAAGTACACTTGTTATCTGTGAGATTCCTATTCCGGCAAGAAGTCCTACCACAAGTGATACAAGTCCGATGATAAGTGTCTCTATGAAAAGCATTGTGGACACCTTGCGTTTTCCCATTCCAAGGATGAGGTACAGACCAAATTCTTTGTTACGCCTCTTCATCAGGAAACGGCTTGCATATATGATGAGGAATCCGAGCACAAATGCGATGAACACACTGACACCCGCAATCATCTTGCTCATGAGCTGCACGACCTGTCTTGTGTCAGCCGATATCCGGAGCATGGCGGTCTGCGTCTCTATGGCATTGAACACATAGAAGATTGCAACACCGAGTACCAGAGTGAAGAAATATATGGCATAGTCCTTTATACTCTTCTTCATATTTGATACGGAAAGCTTAAAGAGCGTCATTCAGATCACCTCCAAGCAGTGTCACGACATCTATGATCTTATTGAAGAACTCTTTTCTGGTATCTCCTCCTCTTCTGAGCTCGTGGAACACCTTGCCATCCTTGATGAAAAGTATCCTGCCTGCATAGCTGGCTGTAAATGAATCATGTGTTACCATGAGTATCGTTGTCATGAGATCCTCATTTAGATGCTTAAGTCTCTCAAGCAACAGCTTTGCCGACTTGGAATCGAGTGCTCCCGTGGGCTCATCCGCAAGCACAAGCTTTGGATCAGTGATGATTGCTCTCGCAGATGCTACTCTCTGCTTCTGACCGCCCGACATCTGATACGGATACTTCTTCAGAACACTCTCGATCTCAAGCTCCTTTGCAACAGCCCTGACCTTCGCATCTATCTGTTTTGCAGGCACATTCTGTATCGAAAGTGCCAGTGCGACATTCTCATACGCTGTGAGTGTATCGAGGAGATTGAAATCCTGGAATATAAATCCAAGCTCCTCTCTTCTGAACTCGTTAAGCTTGTTGCCCTTGAGTGTTGTGATATCCTTGCCGCCCACATAGATGTGTCCGCTGCTAACCTTATCTATAGTTGAAACGCAGTTAAGCAGTGTCGTCTTACCACTTCCCGATGCGCCCATGATAGCGACGAACTCCCCTGTCTCCACAGCGAATGATATTCCATCTATGGCCTTTGTCATATTGGATTTGTTTCCGTAATACTTCTCAATGTTGTCAATCTTTAATATTTTTTCCATTGAAATGCCTCCTCAAATGTTTGTTTATTACTGCTCTCACCATTGAACATATTTGCAGTTTACACATTTTGAAAGCAATTGTCCTTTTTTCATTATTACCTAACATTACAATTCTGTAACCTAGGGGACGCTCACCCGATCTGGTATCCCACTATCGAAAAACGCAATTTTTATATCATCCAATCTTGTATATATCATTATGTCCAAATACTATACTCACATCTGTGTATTCGTCCACCTTTGACGCTATATTCAGCTTATGTCCCAGCTGCCTGCACAGATTGTCTATTATATAAAGGCCCATACCTGTGGATTTCGCATGTTTCCGCCCATTTTCCCCGGTAAATGATTTCTTGCACACAAATGGAATATCAGACTGTGGTATACCTATTCCATTGTCCTTTATGTGCAGAGCCTTGCCGTCACCCACTGCTTCAGCCCAGATCTCTATAGTCTTTTCCTGTCCTCGGTCTATATACTTGATGCTGTTGCTCACGATCTGATTTACCATAAACTCAAGCCATTTTGAATCCGTCACAACACATTCATCCACATCATGAACATTCAGCGATATGTCACCATCAAGCAACATATCCTTGTTCTTCACAGCCACCCTTCCGATGACACTCTTAAGATTTGTCTCGGCAAATCTGTAATCTGCCGATGCATGCTCTGCCCTCACATAGTAGAGAACCTGATCTGCATACGCGTCAAGCCTTGCGACCTGATCCGCATATTTTCTCGGGATCACATCCCTGTTGTTGTGGCACATGAGCACCAGACTTGCTATCGGAAGCTTTATCTCGTGAACCCAGATCTCTATAAAATCCTTGAAATCCTCCACGCTGTCCCTGTACTTTCTCACATTCTCAGTCATGGACTTGTTGATGTCGTACATAGCTGAATACACCAGCTTTCCCTCGTAGAAGTCAGGCTCGTCCAAAGTGTCAAGTATGAGATACTTCTGATCCAGTTCATCCAGATGTCCAACCAGACTGTTGTAGAACTTATATTTTCTCAGATAATCGAAAGCGATAACCGAGACGACAAATATCACAGCCACTATGACGAACATAATTCTCATCTGTAACTGTGAGTGAAATGCCATCATGAGCAGATATGTGAATATCACAAATCCCGCATATCCCGCAATTATTCCAAGTTTATCCTTTATATACAAGCCAAATTTCATTTTACAAAATTACTCCAATCTTTTGTCACTGTAAATGATATACAATCCCACTTACCTGTCATACAAGCCGGTATCCCTGCTTCTTCCTGGTCTCTATGGCATCATCATATCCAAGATCCGCCAGTTTCCCCCTGAGCCTGCTTATATTTACTGTGAGTGCATTGTCATTTACAAACTCATCATTATCCCACAGGTCTGTCATGATATCATCCCTCGACACTATCTTTTCCCTGTTGGCAAGCAGCAGCTGGAATATGATCATCTCATTCTTGGTGAGAACCATCTCCTGATCACCTTTGCTGATAGTACCCTTGCTGAAGTTGACCTCCGCATCTCTGTATGATGCCGTATTCTGGCTGCCCTCCATGCGCTTGAGCACCGCCGCTATCCTGAGCAAGAGTATCGTCGGATTGTACGGCTTTGTTATATAATCATCCGCGCCATAACTCATGGATAGCACCTCATCCATCTCGGAAGTCCTGCTTGTGACCATGATGATAGGCACATCAGATTCCTTTCTTATCTCCTTCACTAGGTTTCTGCCGTTTATCCCCGGAATATTGATATCCATGAGCACCAGATTCGGTGCCGCTTTCAATATATCGTCCTTTGTATTGTCAAAGTTCTTAAGACTCTCAGTCTCATAGCCCTCATTCTCAAGTATCTGCACAAGCTCATCACAGATGCTCTCATCATCTTCCACCACAAATATCTTTTTCACGTTTATTCCTCCACAATGCGCATATCATATGTCGCCATGCATACATATTTAACTATTTTACTACACTTCATTGTTTTAAACTCTTCAATGGCATATCCACCAGCATCCTCGCCCTGTTGTAGACATTCAGCTTTGAACCGCTGGAATCCACATCACAGCTCACTATCATGCCCTGCGGCAGCTTCTTCTGAAGCGAAGGGTACAAACCTCTTCCGCAGGTGTGATTAGGCATACAGCCAAATGGCTGAACCGCCAAAACCTTTGGACACTCATGGAGTATGTGTCCCGTTATCTCCGCGCCGATGAGCCAGCCATCTCCTGTTTTATATCCCCAGCTCACATACCCATCAGCCTCACGCTTCATCGTGAAGAAATCCTCCATGGTATAGAACCCATATTTTCTAAGCGCCTCTATCATCGCTCTCTGCAGGCTGCCGAAGAACTTCAGCCCCACCTTGTAAAGCAGAGATTCAAATGTCATATTGTCTGTGAGATGTGAATCCATATAGTACATGGCATACCAAGAAAGCCCATTTGTATGGCTCTCACATCCATTTGACTCAAGGAACTTGATCATATCCCAGTTTCCCAAGTGGCAATATTTTATGTACAGTTCCCCAACTATCCCAACACGCTGTTTTCTCTTATCATTCAGCCTTATCCTTGAAAAATCCCTGGCTATCCTGTCGAAATTCCTCTTCATCTTTCCAAGTGTCAGATTCTTTCCCTCTTTCAGATCTCTGGACAGGATATCTATCCACTTCTGCCAAACCTTTTGTGACTGTCCCTTTTTCACCTCATTTGGCCTTGTCTGATTGAGGAGCAGCATGAGTATATCTCCGTAAAAGAGTCCGAACAGTGCTCTCCACACCATGAATGCCTGCACACGCATCTGGCAATCCTTCTCCAGCCCCTTAACATTCAGGGATAGTATCTTTACCCTGTCAAATCCTGACTTTCTCACCGACTCCTTTAACACATGTAAGTAGTTGGCTCCCCTGCATGCATCCCCCGCCGTCGGCATGAGAAGTCTTGTCCGGTTGATGTCATACTTGCCTGACTGCAGTGCATCTATCATCTGCCCGGCATTTAACACAATCGGATAACACATATCATTGTTCACATACTTAAGTCCCACATCCGTGATATGATCCTCATTTGACAGTATGACCGGATGATAATCCTTTGAATAAAAGGCGTATTTTATCAGAGGAAAATGCGCATCCAGCATGGCTGGTATAAGCAGTATGTATTTTTCATTCCATGTATCTTCGTCTATCTTATACATAGTTTACTCCCCGTATTCCCCAAAATTTCTATTAGAATTCTGAACAATTAACTTACATTATAACTTCTTTTGCGTGTACCTATCCACTGTTTACTGATTAATTTTGTTAAACTTATTTTCACGCAAAAAGGGACTTTCCTCAACTAGAAAGCCCCTTTTAAAAAGTACAAAAATTATTTTTAAGTTATGTCTTCAATCAATAGTAAAACAAATAACTCGTGTACAAATTTAGAAATTTTTATGTTAAATCATTTTCTTATGCTTAAATACTAGAATCATATGTGGCTTTTTGTTTAATCCAATCTTCATATAACCATGCAATTTTAGCTACCTGGAAAGCAGAATATATCAATCCTCCTAAATTATCATCATTATCTTCTTTTATTTGATACTGGTATCTTAGCTGAATCTCATCATCAGTATGATCATTAAAATGATTTGAAACATAATAATCAAAGCATATCTTGTCATCTTCATTTTCAAAAATCAATAACTGATTGTAATTGGGCTCCCTGCTTGAAATATCACAATTTCCATGAGTAAAAATTTTAAGCATTTTTCCTTCAATTGAATCAAGCGTGTAATAAGTATACCAAAAATTTGCTTGATAACTCACTGATGCCCCTTCCGCTCTAGGAAGATACTTACGAAACTGATCAAATGACCATAGCTCTGTTTCATAAATTGTTGTATTATGATATACAATATTTAATCTTGCAAAATGCATTACGGGATGGGTATAAAATGCCGCTGCTGGATACCAACATGGCTTCATATCTTCAATCTGAATCATTTGAAATTCAGGATAGTTAGTATGATAACAATATTTCTTATTTCCCCAATCAAAAATCCATTTATCAGATTCAGATAATAGTATATGTAGGCGTTCCATTATTGGTAGCTCTATGCCAAATCTTTTGCGCCAAAGAAATTCGATATCATTTGTGTCTGCCTGCTTATCAATGGCAGTGTTATTGTCTACAACTCGTGTATATACATGATATGCCCGTACGATTTTTCCGTACTTTTTACCATCATTATTTTTTACATCTTTATCCTGATATTCCTTTTCCAAATAATACGGAACGTCAAAACTATCTTTAATAATCAAAACATCAACTTCATGGTTATCAATATAAATAGTTCGCATTTCTATACGAGGACGAACACTTCCAGCAAATGTGATATTTCTTAAAATATTAGTAATGCCTTGTTGATTTCGTCTATTTACATCGTTTTCGACTCCTATAACAGAAAAGCATTCATTATCAATTCCGAAAATTATATAAGAATCTCTCCTTGGACGATTATTGGCCATACACAAAATATCATGTACCAATTCAGCTTTATCATGATGATGTTCTCTCTTAAAGTCCCACCAATCATCTTCACGTTTTGATTCTATAAGATTAAGAATTTCTGTTGTTAAACTTTCTTTATTCAGATAATCACGCTCCTTTACCGGTCATCCTCGAAAGCGTTCATGACTTCATTAATAATCTGGGCCATTTGCTTATTACCAAGTTGATTCCTAAAATGGACAGTGTATCCATCTGCAGTCAACATATCAAAGAAAACCTTAGCACAGTCTATTTTTGTTTTTTCTGTCTCTCTTAGATTGGTCTTGTTCTCAACATCTTTTGTCTCAACAATAATATTAAGTTCCTTGTTTCCATTTGTATGCTTAACCACATACATAAAGTCTGGACTGTATGTTCCGCCTGTAATTGTTGGGATAGCAATACTAGCACGTGGGATTTTTCCATAAACAATTACATCTTCAATGTCTGCTGTAATATTATCTTTTTCCAAAGGCGAATCATAAACATAAGCATCGTACAGATATTTTTCACTCGGAGTACCAGGTACAATCTTTGTTCCAATTCTTCCTTGCGATATTTCACTTTTTACTGTTCCATCAACATATGTTAGCGCTGTAGAACCTAATGGTGTTTCGCTACGTACATATCTGAATCTTCCCTGTAAGTTTTCATTTTTCCAAGTAGTAAATTCAGAGCAAAATCCTGCAATTGAATTCTCATTAATATAAGAAGTGAAGTCAGTGCCATGTTTATTTGCATATTTGCACAATGCCAAATGCAGAACTTTAATCGGAAGATTTGTTACATTTGATATTCTTTTTAAGAAAACATTATACGGAACAGTTTTATGAATAACATATTGCACACCGTTTTCTTTAACAACATCCATTTTCTTTCCTGTACTTCCAACTTTATCGCGTTCACTACGCATTACCACATCTGTGAAAATTCCCGGTTTTTCAAAAATAGAAAGAATAACCTCATCAAGCTTATCATTCAAGTCATCATCATAAAATAATAAATATCTATGATTTATATTTTCCCATAATTCTTTTATTTCATTGTAAACAGCTTTTCGAATCTTTATGGTCTTGATTTTTTCTTTATTTCGATCCTTTACCTTTCCGACTAACAAACCCGTTGCAAAATCAGGATATTCTGCAAAAAATTCTGCACGTGTTTCAGCTTTAATGTTGTTATGCCTATCAATGTAATGTTTATTATACAACTCATCAAATAAATCATCGCTAATTTTCCCAAGTTTTTTAGCTACTACTTCAAGTTTTTCTTCTGAAATACTAGCAGACTGTGGAAGTTCCCCGTTAATTTGATCAACAAGTTTTTTCGCGAAATCAGCCTCGGTAAAATCAACGATATAATTAAGAGAGAACTCTTCATTAGAAATTCTATTACCATTTTCATCTACAGGAAGTCGTAAACCACGACCTACCTCTTGAAGTTTGCTATTTTCACTTCCACTTGATCGGAGCTTGGCGATAGTGAAAACGTTTGGATTATCCCAGCCCTCTTTTAAAGTCCATTTAGAAAATAAAAACCGAAGTGTATTATAACTACCATCCTCATTTTTAAATGATAATAGTTTCTTTTTTCCATTAAGAATTACATCAACTTCCTTTGCTATGTCTTCATCAGAGTCGCTATTGTCTTGAGAAAAATACCCTGCATGGCAAGCATTAATATCTGAAAGACTTGCCTCAAGATAATTTTTATATTCCACATCACGTTCATCCAGAGAATAAATTGTCTTTTCAATTTGTTCCTTTAATAATTTTTCGAATATAGTTAAAAGGTACGGCTTTTTACCATCATCGGCAACTCTGTAAGAAGTAATATCATCAATAAAGAATAGTGCCAAAGTTTTAATTTTATAGTTTCTATTACAAAAATTTTCTTTCTCTGTTTCAAAATGGCGCTGAAGAGCAAGGCGAATAATTTGTTCTTGATATGATGTCATATAAATATCAACATCTAGCTCCTCGCCTGAAGTTTTCACTAACCCATTTGAAAATTCTACGCTTGTCTTACCAATCGCAGAAATGGTAATTCCCTCAAATGCATCACTTATTATAGAAAGAGCGTCACCTGTTTTAAGTGTGAACATTTTTGTTGATTCATCTTTCTTTTTATACTGAAAATGTACAGCTTCTTTACTATGAATAGAGGTGATTTTTACTTTCTCATCTTTTTTTGAAACAGGTTCAAAATGTTCCTTGATTACACCTTTAATAAGTCCTTGATTAAAAGCGGCACAGGCATTCAAATCATATAGTAAATTCTGATAATCCTTTACAGTGATTTTATTTCTACCGCGTCCGGTTGTTATTTGCGGAAATGTAGCACCAAAGCGAATAATTGCTTGCGGTTTTATCTCATCATGTATTACCTTGAAAGCTTTCTGATCACGTGAAAAACGATGCGGCTCATCAATTATTACAATAGGCTTTGTTGACGCTATTGCATCAAACGGTCTATAAAATCCCTCTACGTCATAATCATAATCATCTCGCCATAACAATCCTGTATCTCTTCCATTTCGTTTTGAGTTACTTGTTAATAGCTGCATATTTACAAGAAGAACATATATTTTCTTTGTGTTCTGATTAGAACCTTTTACAAAGTCCCTTACTACACTCGGGAAATATAAACGGCCTTTTTTCTTTTTTTTGGGTGCTTCCAAAACTAGCGTTTCTATTTCAGTCCCATAACCACAACCATCAGTAAAGTGTCGTCTTGCATAAGGTTCATTCAAAAACTGTTCTGTACCTGCTTTTATAGCTAATGATGGTACGGCAATAATAAACTTGTTAAACCCATATTTCTTATGTAATTCAAAAATTGTCTTTGTATAAACATATGTCTTTCCTGTACCTGTTTCCATCTTAATATCAAGATTAAGATAATCTTGTTCTGATATTGGCGTACCTGATCGAAATTCTGCTGGTAGACAATTCTGCAATAAATTTATATTATTTGCAATATGGGTATCCTTCAATGAGAAGGTTGGATTATTATAAAATTCGGTAGGTGAAACAATATATGCATCCCTAAACACATCAACTATAGCATCAATTGCTTTTTGTTGATGAGGTAATTGTTGCTGGAGAATTAATTCCATAAGCCATCTCCTTAATAACGTACATCAAAGTTTATATGAAGATTTTTCTCTATATCTTTAAGTCTTGCTAAGTTCATTTTTAATTCTTCTGTCATTGTCCAAACAAAACTATACCCAAAAATGACCACATTTTCAGCATTAAAATTCCCATCTGTTTCGTATTTATCTACAATGGCTGTAATTGCTTCTTTTGTGATATTTGCATCAATAAGATATAGATGCTTGTCAATGTAATAGCCAGTATATCCTTCAAAATCTATAGTCTCAACTTCAGCACTGAAACCATATCCATCTCTGACAAGCCACGTTGTTAACACCGTTTGTGTTCCGAAATCCGTAAGAATATCGTTTGTAAGAACTAACCCCTGATCCTCCGGGACAAATTTTTCCAGCTTATCAAGTGTAATTGTATTTGGCTCTTGGAGAGTATAATGCTTAAAACCAAGGTCAACTGTTGTATCTGGATATTTTGCCTTGATTTTTAATATAGCCCTTTGTATTCTCTCCAAACCAACTTGATCAAGGGTGTGACTTCTATTTACACTATCTAAAAAATCAAGGACTTTCTTTGTCTTTGATTTTTCAGATTTTGAATCATTAGCCATCTTCTCGTCTAAATTCTCTGGTAATTGAACTGCGATGATGTTTCTTGTGCCATTTATCTCTGCATTTAAAGACAATATGGATTCAAAGGATGTTGCAGAACCTGAGAAGAAGTCTAAACATAAATCCCCATCATTAGAACCTATACAGAATATCTTCTTTATAAGATATGTTGGCTTTGGAAAATCAAATGCATCACCCATGCTATATGCAGTAAGCTCTTTTGAACCTTGTTCGGTAATTACACTTGTTTCTTCCCAAATATCATCTTCTTCCTCCAATAAATCACCAACCAAATCGTCTTCATACCAAATGGTCTTTGCTTTAAATGTTCCCTTTCTATACTTCTCATAACATCCATATTCGCCAGTGCTCTTTTTTTTAGCAACCAATTCACTATCCATGGATTGAAAAGAATTATTAAAACGTTTAAATTTTTCTTGTCCCCAACGCCAACAGCTTTCTTCTCCCTCACTATTTAATGGTAAAATTTCAATATTGAAATCATCACTTTTATCGAGCGAGACAGGGCAATATCCACATTCATCTACTAAATTAGGATTTGCGTAAATCGGATAAAAGAGATTAGGTCTGTTAAATTTACCAAACTTCGGATTACGATTTCTCAATTCTCTTTCTTCAAATTCACTAATATTATCCTTTTTATCAAAAGCCCCCTGCCCCTTATTCAATTCATTTAACTCAGTTAAAACATTTTTTGTATAGGTCAAAATATATTCATGCGTTTTTGCAAGTTGTTTATATGTCTGTCCCCTCTTGTTTGCTTGAACGATAATATTTGCAACAAAGTTTTCTTCTCCAAACACATCATCGCATATCAATTTACAATTTGCCTGTTCATTATCATCAATCGATATGAAAATTACTCCATCATCTGTAAGCAAATCTCTTGCTAATAATAAACGGGGATACATAAACATAAGCCACGCTGAATGTGATGCAGAACCTCTTTTCGTCAAATCAAGAATTCTATTTGCCTGTTCCTCTTCAATACTTAACTTTGTAGCTAATTCTTCTGATGTAAAGTTGAAATTATCTTTATATACAAATCCATCAGTGCCAGTATTATATGGAGGATCAATATAAATACATTTAATTGCTCCCTGATAGCTCTTCAGTAACTGTTTTAGCCCATCTAGATTATCTCCAGAAATATAAATATTCTGGCTATCTTTGTTTTCTGGCATGTTATTGTGTTCCTCATCCGGAATGATTACCGTAGTAGTATCCACAGATGCCAACAAACGAGCATAATTTTTCCCAAGAAATTTTAATTCATAGCCTTCATTGTTCACTGATATTTCATCATTAAGGTATTCCTTTAATCTTTCTACGTCAAAGCTACCATCTTGCTTGAAACAAGCAGGAAAGTTTTCTTTTAGCACTTCAATATGATTTGTGCTTGGAAGTATGAATTCATTAGCATTTATAATATCTTTAATCATTTTATTTTACCCCCATAATATACTCTTAACATATCTCTTCAATATATCAGAGTGTTATATACCATTCTAATGGCAGAATTCATTTATATTATTAATTGCATTGTGATTAATTTTTTCTATACCGACTTTTCATTTTTTAACAATAAAAAATACTATTGTATTTCAATATCAAAATCAGTCTGTGTTGTAACATCCCTGGCAAATTCTCTAAATCTCTCTTTGAAACTCCACATTGTATATCTTTTCCAAAATTATCTCATGATATGGAGCTATTATACCGCATAAATTTGATTTTTTCTACTCTCTCCGTTTATCTACAACTTAACTATTATAGATGATTTTTTTCAATCCCAAAACATATTTTTAATGATTCCAAAGAACAATTAGTATCACAAAATTTATCCGCTCATACTACCAACTTACAATATGTAAAGATCCCCCATCTTTAGGCATTATGATTACAAATACAAAAGTAAACCATCTTCTCCATACAAAATCATTATCGACGTATTTTATATTCCAATACTAAAAAACGATATACCCTACATTGTTATAAAATATACCGTTATTTTTGTAAATTAAAAGCCTTAAGTGTAATCGACTAAATGTCATATTTTTATTTTCTCGTATAATATTTTCCGCAAACACAATTCTGTCTCTATGATTATTCTTACTTAATTCTTTATATTCCCGCAATAATGAGCAGCACTGAAAGCAGCACAAATCCAAATCCAAGGGCTCCAATGATCCTGACACCGCACTTCTTGAGCGGCATAAGAACTATCAGTGAACCGATAGGATTTAAGACAACACACCACTTTGGAACAGGGAGTGCTCCGGTAAGGATTGCTGCTATCACAGTGACCGCAAGACCAAGCCAGAGTACCACGCCTGCCAGATACATTGGTGGATTGAAAACCAGATCGATGGCTTTGATAACTTCATTGCTTTCATCGTCAGACATTTTCTTGCAGAGTCTCTGGTAAAGGAGCGGTTTCAGACAGAACACAACATGGCTCATAAGACCGGTATAGCATCCAAGTAATGTCATGACCTTGAGGATGCCTGCAAGCGCCACATTCCCATTTGAGATCATATCGGCAAGGAGCCACATTACAATATATCCTCCCGGCTGCCCGAGAAATGAAAGCCAGAACGAAACCTTGAATCTCTTTGAGGTCACATCTCCCCACCACGGACAAACTCCACCTAATTTCAGATTTTCACTTTGATTCGGCATGACAAGAGGCACATCCGCAAATGATGCAATAAGGCCACTTATTATTCCAAATATTCCCCACGCTACATAACTATTCATCTCTTTATCCTCCTATTAATTACTCCCTGTTGTCCTTCAGGCTTTCAACCATATCCGCTTTCTTCACCTTTCGGCTTAACAGCTACAGAGATATCACGTAGCTTATAAGAACACACACGGAATACTTTACAAAACAAAGCGGCGTGTATACTGTCTCTATATAAGTATTGTATGCTGATACACTCGCCTCAAAGTTTACCCTGCACAGCACCACTCCAAGCACTGAGCCTATCACGATTCCTATCGGAATAAGGATGTGGTAGATACTTATCATCATACGATTTATCTGTCTGTCATCGTATCCAAGCACCTTTAACATTGATATCGATGATGCATTTTCGCTTATTAACATATTTACCATGAGATATACACATATAACTATGATGAGCACGGCAAATCCGATGCAAACCGAGAGCATCGATTTCATCTGTACTGTGATCTGACCTATCTGATCTGAAAGATCTGACTTGGTTATCCTATACAGATAATCAGACTCCTTATAGTCAAGTTCTTTGTCAGACATAACAGCATTGTAACTGCCCTCAGGCACATCAAGCAGATCGCATGCATCATTCCAGCTGCTGTAGAGTATACTCTGGGAATCGTTCTGCACAACGTCATCTATCGTGACCGTGTATTCACTGAGTGATGCCTGATCGTAGAAAGTGAGCTCATCACCCTTGCCTACGCCATATATCATGGCTCCCATTGCAGATATATACGTTTTGCCTGATGTAAGCTCCAGCTTATCTCCTGACGTACTCTTTAAATCCATGAACTCATTATTATCCATACCCATGTATGTCAGATTGGTCATGTATCCATCCACACTGAATGTGCCTGTCATGATCTCCGCTGCGCCATCCACTTTTTCTGTCTGGATACTGCTTAAAAAATACTCATACTCATAGTCCCCGACTTCATTTACAGACACATCACAATAGTTCTCAAGCGAATCTATACAGACGTAGCAGAACACCATCAATATTCCACCGACAGCGATTCCAAATATAACCACAAGACTTCTGCTCCAGTTGCCAAGAATAGACCGGATCTTGAACTTTGTCGTGAACTTCATATTTGACTTTGCCATGCGAAGTCTCCTGCGTTTTCTTGTTCCTCCATTTCCTTGAAGAAGATCGATTGTCTTGAATCTGAGAACTCTCAGTGCCGTAAGCAATCCCACAATACCATATGCCACAATCGGTACAATACAGATGATCACAAACTGCACTGTTTCCGAACTGTAATCCACCGGAAGTATCTCTGTCTTCATCTCAAATATTGCCGTAGCAAGTGCATCCCTGCACGGGGCAGCCGCAATGGCACCTATCACAGCGCCTATCACTCCCGGAATAACACCAAACAATCCGTAGTGCAGCGAGAGCCTTGTCCTGCCATATCCAAGAGCTGACAGAACTCCTATCTGTCTCGCCTCGGACTTGATCTTTCTTCCGAGAACTATCGCTATGATTATCATCACAAATACGACCAGCATAGGTATGATCATATTCATATAAAGCTTTAACTGTTCCCTCTCATTCTGCGGAACCTTTATTCTTACATTCGTGGATGCCGGAATGTATGACAGAGTGTAATACTCGCTGTGTATCTCCTCCCTGAATGCCTTCTCCTGATCCTTATCATCGTATATGACCGTATAGTATGATGTCTTTGTGTCATCATTTATCTGCGCAAATGCAGACTCACTCACTACTGCATATCCAAATGTATCAAACAGGAACATGTTGTCAGACAAATTCTTGTATACCGCCAGATAATCAGGTCTCGCCATCGTTCCTACTATTTTGTAGTTTCTTCCATCGATATCAAGAAAATCCCCTATCTGCAGTCCCCTGGCATCCATCAGATGAGGATTCAAGAGTATCTCGTCATCAGAAGTCACATCCTCACCATCCAGCAGCTTATATGTATCGATCTTCTTTGACGGCGTGAATATCCTTAATGTGTAATCCTCCGCTATATCCTTACCTGTCCTGTCATCGCAGTTCTCCTCAGTCAGATCAATATCAGCATATGTCTGCTTTTCAAGCTGTACATTGTACTTCTCTTCAAGATTATTGATAGATTTATCATATATAGGATTTGCTGTGACAAACTGAGCCTCCTCAACATTTGTATCTTCATAGAACGAATCAAGATATCTGCCCTCTCCATCATAAGCACCTGTAACGCCGATATACATGACTATCACCAGCGCGGTGAGGATAGTGACACATATGTAGAAAGAAAGATTGTGCTTTATATTCCTTATATATCTTCTATTTAATGTCATGTCCCCACCTCTTATAATTCAAGCTGTTTTGCCGGTATTTTGTTTTCATTTGCCTTGCTGAGTGATACCTTGCCATCTTTTATTCGGATTATCCCATCGGCCATCCCCGTTATAGCCTCATTGTGGGTGATGATTGCAACAGTTGTTCCAAACTGTCTGTTGACCTTCTCCACAAATTCAAGAACACTTCTCGATGTCTTTGAATCGAGGGCACCTGTAAGCTCATCACATAGCAAAAGTTTCGGATTCTTGATGATGGCTCTGGCGATGGCAACTCGCTGCTGCTGACCGCCTGACAGTTCATTTGGGAATCTGTCCTTGTACTTCTCTATGTCCACAGCCTTCATGACCTCATCTATAGGAAGTGGATCCTTCGCAATATCTTCTACGACCTGTATATTCTCCTTAACTGTGAGATCCGGCAGCAGATTGTAGAACTGGAACACAAAGCCAACATCAGTCTTTCTGTATTTTGTCAGTTCACCCGACTTCAGTCTGGATATTTCCTTTCCATCCACCGTGATACTTCCCTCATCTAGGCTGTCGAGGCCTCCCATCATATTGAGGAGTGTACTCTTGCCTGAACCCGATGGTCCAAGTATCACATATATTTTCCCCTGCTCCAGTGCCAGCTCTATTCCATCTAAAGCATGAACAGTATTCTCCCCTTTTCCATAACTTTTTCTTGCATTATTCATCTGGATAAACATTCTGCTTACCTCCAAGTAAAATTTTTGTTTCTAACTATTTCATATACATTAAGTTGTCTCTCCGCCCAGTCTCCTGTACTCGAGAGGTGTGCAGCCATATTTGCGCTTGAACACCGTGCCAAACTTACTCTGACTCTCATATCCAACAGAAAGAGCTATATCCGCAACAGATATATTGCTGCCTGTAAGCTGCTTTGCAGCATATGCCATTCTCTTGCTTTGCATATACCTCTTCACAGTATCCCCATACACGATCTCAAAATACTTGTTGATAGATACTGAGCTCATACCATACAGACTCTCCAGTTCTGCCATGGACACATCCCTGCTGAGATCCTGTCTGATCGTGTCGTATATCTCCTGCACGATACGTCTCTGTCCCTTTGTCAGATAAAACTGAGTATCACGCACCGCTATATCATCAGTTCTTATAAGATCGAGTACATACAGCATATTTATAAGATATGAATTTTTGTCCTTATCACCATTTTCTATGATATCTCTCAAATCATCAAATGCATGCCGTAGCCGGTCCTGGCACTCGCCGATATAGTATTGACCGTTCTGCTCACAGGCTTTTCTGATACTTTCCGCATTGATCCCTACTCTTCCCAGAAATGCCTCATCCTCACTGCTGATATTGTCGACACATATCACTATCTCCAGACCACCATATATGTCATCATAGAAATTGAAGCTCTTGCCCGCCTCCTGATGCCACTCTATACAGAGTGTTCCTGGCTTCATATATGCATATTTGCCATCATTTACTCTGATCTCCGCCCTTCCCCTGTTGCAGTAGTGGATAACCATTGTATTTTCAAGCGCTCTCACCTTGGAATGTCCCGGAAGTGCATCCATGCCTCCCATATAATATTCCTGTATATCGATTCCCGTCATAGGCGAAACAAAATTCATATACTGTCCATTTTGTCTCATTTTTAAACGGATCACTTCACCATATTTATCCGATATGTCAAGCTGGATCATCTCAAAGAAAAAGGACAGCATCTCCGGTGGAATACGCGATATAAGATTGCTTAAATACGTGCTTTTAGCCATGATTTTCTGTATTTTCTCGTCCATATATCCTCCATTTCTAACTTATGTTCGTTGTAACTAACCCTGTTATAACATGCCGCAAATAAAAATTCTATTCCATTTTCATTATTTTATTCCACTTCTAAAACAGGCTTGTAATCGTACCCGTCCCCTGTATGTTTGTTGATATATCACCGCTTACCTATGAAAATGAAAAAAGACACAGGTACTATATAAAATGCCCCCCTGTTATAACGGTTTAACATCTTATATAGCACCTGTGTCTCAACACAAATATATTTATAAATTAAACTTTAAATTCTTTTTCCAGTTCTTATTCTTGAGTTTATTCCAGAATACTCTTTGCAAGCTTCTGCTCCTCATCAGTAGGCGGGTCGATTCCCTCAAGCTTATATGGTATTCCAAGTCTCTCCCACTCAGGGATTCCGAGCTTGTGATATGGAAGTACCTCAACTTTATCTACAGTCTTAAGAGTGTCTATGAACTCCTTAGTCTTTCTCAGATCATCCTCATCAGTTGTGATGGTTGGTACCAGTACGTGTCTGATCCACATATGCTTACCCTGATCTGACAGATACTGTGCAAGATCAAGTATATTGCTGTTGGAGAATCCTGTGAGATCTCTATGCTTGTCATCATTGATCTGCTTGATATCAAGCAGGAACAAATCTGTGAGGTTCATCAGCTCATTGAACTTGGAGAAGAATGGCTCCTCCCTTGTAAATGGATTGCCGGCTGTATCTATTGTTGTATGAATACCTTCAGCCTTTGCAAGCTTGAAAAACTCGATGAGGAAATCCATCTGAAGCAGCGCCTCACCACCGCTCACTGTTATACCACCACCGTTTTTCCAATATGGCTTATAGCGGAGCGCCTGCTTTAACAGGTCCTCAGGGGTCCTCGCCTCGATCTTGACGCCCTTATCCTTCAGCAGCTTTGTATTCTCTTCTATCTTCTTCTCAAGTTCTTCTCTCTCAGCATCGCTTGTTTCATCTGAGTAAAGCTTACTATAGTCTGTCACAAGATTCCATGTCTCTGGGTTGTGACAATATTTACATCTCATCTTGCAGCCCTGTAAAAAAACTACAAATCTTATACCTGGACCATCTACTGCTCCAAAGCTCTCTGTCGAATGGACATATCCTAAAACCTGTTTCTTTTCAGACATATTTCACCTCTAAGTTCTTCCTATTCAAATACAACTCTCAATTAATGAAAGTAATTACAAACAAAACTACATGTCTATTATCTCTTATAAAAATGATATAAATGCATATTCTTAAAAAAAGTCCCGGAGAGGTTATCCCCGGGACCATGGTTCTTGTTATATCTGACAAAGCATCTATAACTTCACTAAAAATCCAGCGTCAGCTAAGAATTAAAGTGAGTCATGGAATGTTCTGTTGATAACATCGAGCTGCTGCTCACGTGTAAGTGATATGAACTTAACAGCATATCCTGATACACGGATTGTGAAGTTAGCGTACTCTGGCTTATCTGGATTCTCCATAGCATCAAGGAGCTTATCCTTACCAAATACGTTTACGTTCAGATGATGAGCGCCCTGATCGAAGTATCCATCCATTGCGCTTACAAGCTTTGTAGCTCTCTCTTCCTCATCATGTCCAAGTGCTGATGGGTTCATTGTCTGTGTATTTGAGATACCATCCAGTGACCACTCATAAGGAATCTTTGCAACAGAGTTAAGTGATGCAAGAAGTCCTGATGTCTCAGCGCCGTAGCTTGGGTTAGCACCTGGTGCAAATGGTGTCCAAGCACGTCTTCCATCTGGAAGGTTACCTGTGTACTTACCATAAACTACGTTAGATGTGATTGTAAGGATAGATGTTGTAGGCTCTGAATTACGATATGTGTGTCTCTTCTTGATGTCTGTAAGGAACTCATGAAGAAGCCATACACCGATGTTATCAGCTCTGTCGTCATCGTTACCATACTTAGGGAACTCGCCTTCGATCTCGAAGTCCTCAGCAAGTCCTGTCTCTGCGTTACGGATAACCTTAACCTTAGCGTACTTGATTGCTGACAGTGAGTCGATTACGTGTGAGAATCCAGCGATACCTGTTGCAAATGTACGACGTACATCTGTATCGATAAGTGCCATCTCAGCTGACTCATAGTAGTACTTGTCATGCATGTACTGGATGAGGTTAAGAATATTTACATAAAGTCCTGCTAACCAATCAAGCATCTTCTTGTACTTAGCAAGTACTTCATCATAGTCAAGGTACTCTGATGTGATAGGTGCGTACTCTGGACCTACCTGCATTGGCTTACCAGTCTTCTTGTCAAGGAACTTCTCATCCTTACCACCATTGATAGCGTAAAGAAGACACTTAGCAAGGTTTGCACGAGCTCCGAAGAACTGCATCTCCTTACCAGTCTGTGTAGCTGATACACAGCAGCAGATTGAGTAATCATCGCCCCAGATTGGCTTCATTACATCATCGTTCTCATACTGGATTGAGCTTGTTCTTACAGAGATCTTAGCAGCATACTTCTTGAATGTATCCTGAAGAGCTGATGAGTAAAGAACTGTAAGGTTTGGCTCTGGAGCTGGTCCCATGTTCTCAAGTGTATGAAGGAATCTGTAATCGTTCTTTGTAACCATTGAACGTCCGTCAACACCGATACCACCAACCTCAAGAGTAGCCCATACAGGATCTCCTGAGAACAGCTCGTTGTATGACTTAATTCTTGCGAACTTAACCATACGAAGCTTCATTGTGAAATGATCGATAAGCTCCTGAGCCTCAGCCTCTGTAAGCTTACCAGCCTTAATATCTCTCTCAATATAGATATCAAGGAATGTAGATACACGTCCAACTGACATAGCTGCACCGTTCTGAGTCTTGATAGCTGCAAGGTATCCGAAGTATAACCACTGAACAGCCTCTTTAGCGTTTGAAGCTGGCTTTGAAATATCATATCCGTATGACTGAGCCATAACCTTCATCTCTTTGAGACGCTTGATCTGCTCTGCAAGCTCTTCTCTCTGACGGATGACATCATCAAACATGTTGCCATCGCCACAGTTAGCCTTATCCTCTTCCTTCCAAGCGATAAGCTGATCAATACCGTAAAGAGCAACTCTTCTGTAGTCACCTACGATACGTCCACGACCATATGTGTCAGGAAGTCCTGTTACGATATGTGTATGACGAGCTGCCATCATCTCTGGTGTGTAAGCATCAAATACTGCCTGGTTGTGTGTCTTGTGATACTCAGTGAAGATCTTGTGGAAGTTCTCGTTTGGAGTATATCCATACATCTGAAGAGCTTCCTCAGCCATCTTGATACCACCATAAGGCATAAATGCTCTCTTAAGTGGCTCATCTGTCTGAAGACCTACAATCTGCTCAAGATCCTTTGTCTCTGGATCAATGTAGCCTGGGCCATAAGATGTGATGCTTGATACAACATCAGCATCCTCCTTTAAAACTCCACCGTTATCTCTCTCAGCCTTCTGAAGTGCCTGAAGCTTATCCCAAAGCTTGTTAGTAGCATCTGTTGGGGCTGCAAGGAAACTCTCGTCTCCATCGTACTGTGTGTAGTTGTTCTGGATGAAGTCTCTTACATTACACTCTTCCTTCCAGAGTCTACCTGTGAATGATTCCCATTCCTGGTTCTGTAACATGATAAAATTTCTCCTTTCAGTGTTTTAATATGTGAAAATGTGACACACTATTTACTTATTATACAGAATAATCTTCTATAATTCAATAATGCTTATCACATTCCTTGCTTTTCATTTGTAAGTATATTATACTTTACTCATAAATTCGGTTGTTATAACCACGTAATGAAGATTTAAACAACTTTTTTTGAAAAAATTTGAGAAAATATATGAATAATATATATTGTGTATGGACAAGGGATAATTTATTACACATATACAATATACTGTGTTTTGAAAAAATATACATTCTATAGCTGAAAGCCTGATCGCACCCCTGCATCATGACATCTTGTCACTATAATATACTACGCTGCAGACTGCTGCTCTGCATAGAAATAAATAATAAGATGGAGGTTATGTATGAAACTTAAAATTCCTCAATATCAATTGTCTGAAGTACTCAACATGATGGCATTCAAAGGAATCTCGGAAGCCGATATCAAAACCATGATGGATCTCAGGATCCTGCGCGAACACTATTACAGATACAACTCCACTATATTCAAAGCCGGCGAGATAACCGAGGAGCTTGGAATAGTCATCAAAGGCCGGGTGATTGTTGAGAATGTTGACTACTGGGGCTCCAAAAGTATCCTGAGTTCAGCACTTCCGGGAAAGGTGTTCGGTGAAACATACGCCCTGTCCGGACACAAACTCATGATCGACGCAAGAGCAACAGAGCCTACTATCGTATTCCTGCTCAACGCACAGGATATCATGTCCGGCAAATACAACAGTTATCCGTGGCATCTGCAAATGCTGAAGAATCTTCTTCTCCTATCATCGAGAAGAAGTCTCACACTCTCTCTTCATATCTTCTATATAAAGCCAAAGAAGATACGTGAGCGTGTCAGCTATTATCTCTCAGGACTTGCCAGCTCTCTTGGTACAACTGAGTTCGATATCCCATTTAACAGGGAACAGTTTGCCGACTACCTGAATGTCGACAGAACCGCACTGTCAAAGGAGCTGTCCAACATGCAGAGTGAAGGACTTATAGAGTTCAAAAAGAATCATTTCAAACTGTTGGAGCTTGACCACGAGGAATTGACATAATACTACTATTCTGAATCCAGTACAAGTCTATCTTATGGTTACCGGGTGCGGAATTGTAAAATGCCAGCACCCGGTAACTGAAATTATATCTAAGAGAATCATGAATTCAATATCTTCATAAACTCCTCGCCTGTGATCGTCTCCTTCTGATACAGATAATTGGAAAGCTCATCAAGCTTCGCTCTGTTCTCGAGGATAATGGTTGCCGCCTTCTCATGCTGCTTTCTTATAAGCTCCACAACCTTCTTGTCTATGAGTGTCTGCGTCTCTGCCGAGCACGAAAGTGATGAATCACCGCCAAGGTATTTGTTAGTTTCTACCTCCATGGCTACCATATCAAAATCTTTGCTCATTCCGTATTTGGTGATCATAGCTCTTGCAAGCTTTGTTGCCTGTTCTATATCGTTGGAGGCTCCCGTTGTAATAGATCCAAATACTATCTCCTCCGCAGCTCTTCCGCCTGTGAGTGTCGCTATCTTATTCTCAATCTCTTCCTTGGTCATAAGGTAATGGTTGCCCTCATCGACCTGCATGGTGTAACCAAGGGCTCCTGAAGTTCTAGGAACTATGGTTATCTTCTGGACTGGCGCCGAATCAGTCTGCTTGGCAGCTACAAGCGCATGTCCGATCTCATGGTATGACACGACAAGCTTCTCCTTGTCTGTAAGTATCGCATTCTTTCTCTGGTAACCTGCAATTACGACCTCTATGCTCTCTTCCATATCGGCCTGTGTCACGAAGCCTCTGCCGGCTCTGACAGCCCTGAGCGCCGCCTCATTTACAATATTTGCGAGCTCGGCACCTGATGCACCTGATGCCATTCTGGCTATCTTATTGAAGTCTACATTGTCTCCTATCTTGACCTTCTTGGCGTGAACCTTAAGTATATCCTCACGTCCCTTGAGATCCGGAAGTTCCACAGGTACTCGTCTGTCAAATCTTCCCGGTCTGAGCAGTGCAGGATCAAGTGAATCCGGTCTGTTGGTTGCTGCAAGGATGATGACACCATTGTTACCCTCGAATCCATCCATCTCGGTGAGGAGCTGGTTAAGTGTCTGCTCACGCTCGTCATTGCCTCCTATCTGTCCGTCTCTCTTCTTACCTATGGCATCTATCTCATCGATGAACACTATACATGGAGCCTTTTCCTTTGCCTGCTGAAACAGATCTCTCACCTTTGAGGCTCCCATACCTACGAACATCTCAACGAATTCTGAACCGGACATTGAGAAAAATGGTACATTTGCCTCTCCGGCTACAGCCTTGGCAAGCATGGTCTTACCTGTTCCCGGAGGACCCACAAGAAGAATACCCTTCGGCATGGAAGCGCCGATCTCCTTGTACTTTCCAGGATTGTGAAGATACTCAACTATCTCAGCCAGATTCTCCTTCGCCTCATCCTCTCCGGCGACATCTGTAAACTTTATTCCCTCTGTAGAATTAACATATATCTTCGCATTGCTCTTGCCCATTCCAAACATCATGGAATTCTTGCCGCCCCCGGCGTGCTTCATCATCTGATTGGCAAGCATTCTTCCAAGTAATGTGAATATAAGTATAGGCACGATCCAACTGAGTATAAAACTGAGTATCGGTGATGTCTGCTTGATCTCCTGACCTGAGAACTTGGCTCCTGACTTGTAAAGTCTCTCGGTTAAGTTCTCATCACTCACCATAGCAGTCTTATACACCTTCTTGTCATCTTTGCCTGTAAAATAGATGACATTTGACTGTGCCTCAATGTCTACCTCATCGATCTTCTTGTCATCTGTCATGGATATGAACGTACCATAGTCCACCTCCTCTATACTTCTCTCAGCAAACCATGGGACAAATATGAAATTGAGAACCATTATTATGATAAGCACTATCAGATAATAAAATATCAGCGGCTTCTTTGGCTGTTTTACTTCTTTCATATAAAAATCCTCCTTGTGATATTTTTTAGGATATATATGTCTGACACAATACAGAAACGCCATTATCATATATATTATTCTAACCTTATATCACAAGGAGGATTTATTCAATTAATTATTTCTAAAATTTGTATAATTCTTTTAATAATCTTTCACTATTTTCTCATTGGCACTAATCCTGTAATCAAGACTCTTGTCATTTCCTGCTCATCTTCTTATATCTACATCGCCGCCCTCATAGCATGATGGTATGCACCATAGGCACAAATTTCATTTACAATAAACTTAATACGCTGTTAAACACCCTGTAATTGAAATCATCATTTGGTCTGCAGTATACAGCAAACTCGATATTCTCAAATGCATATATATAATCACTTAGAACATTTGCAGCAGCTGATGCCACCGCATGAGGATCGTTGCGGAATGCACCACAGCCAAATGCACCGAGTATCACTGTGTCCGCATGGTTCATAACTGCGCTGTCAAGTATCCTTCTGAGTCTTTTCTCATGAATAATCTGAAGGTCATAATTGCTTACTCCCGCTGCGCTTGCACCATTCTCACAGTTATAAATATTTCCTGGAATTTCCCGTAGATTCGGCGCAGCACATGTGATCACATCCGCTTTATACCAGTCCTTTTGCTCCATGAGTTCCGGCAGATCTGTATCCGTCTTAAACACCACTATACCAGGTGTGTATATAATATCATCATTGTGTATAGGATCTTTTGCCGCTCTGTGAGGAGTATAGAACATTCCCCACATATCAGGAGTGTTCAAACAGAAATACAGATTAGAACATCTGCAGAGACATTCCTCCTGTGCACTCGCTCCATATACAACTCCGCCACCCGGATTTACCGCCGATGCAAAGTTATGCACAGCAACATGCTGTCCCTTATAATATGCCGCTGCCTCATATGTTCTCTTTCTGGATACCACAATCCTGGTCTGTTTCTTATAAATATTAAGATTAAGTCCCGGAATCTTCTCACTTTCTGCAATAAATCGCTGCCCTGACACTGATTTCTTTGTAGCATCTGACAATGCAGCATCCGTCTTGCACATATACTCTGTATTCTGAAATATAATTTTGTTCATCTCTTTGCGATCCATCTGTAATCCTCCTTAATTCTCACTGTCATACATGAAATTATGATAATATGCCCACGCTAAATGTTCTCGTTTTTCAATTTCATTCATTTTCTCTAGTCATAATTTTAAACCACAGGGAACCAATTTACCATATCCCTGTGGTTTAATCTTAAATTAATATTCACCTGTTATTCTATCTCAACTACGCCTGTATCCAGGAAGAATTTGCCAGTGCTCACACTATATTCATACACTGAATCTTCTTTATCCACGAATGAACTATGCATCTTACCAGTCACATCCGCATAGGACACGATCACATACTGCCAGTCACAGTCAAACTTTATTGTATCTGGTATATCCCCAACATCATAGGTTTTGGCATCCAGCTCTTTATTATCCTCAGACATGGCTGTAAATGTATACTTTTCTCCCGCACGTTCAAACTTCCATTCCACGTGTATAGTCATCTCATTTTCATCGCCTGATGAACTTTCACTACCCGAGAACGAAGTCGTCTTATACGACTCTTTTATATCCATTACACCTGAGCCGTTCTCTGCAGTCTGATCCGTGGCCGCACACCCCATTGAGCTGCCACTCGTTATATAATATGTTCCATCTGTTTTCTCATATACCTTATTGAGGATTATTCCCACATCACTATCTGAGTCTGCATAGCTATCCTTATTGTCCAGATCATAGTACACACATCCGTTCACTGTCCGGCTTCTGGTGACACTTCCATCTGCATTCTCATTATACCCAACATTGTTTGTTCCAACACTTATACCATCAGATACCAGAGTCTCGTACATATCTTCCCCCTCGCCTGATCTGGCATAGATCATATAACATCCGTCAACATCAATGTCTTCATCTGTTATCTTAAGTGTACCTGCATCAATATCGATTTCGCACGAAACATCGGTAACTGTCCCAAGCCTTTCTGTTGTTACAAATACTCCAACCAGTGAATCTCTCTCATCTGTTTCAGTCATTTCTTTGTCCGCAAGCGAACAGCCTGTCAGCATACATGATCCAAGTATTCCAATAATACCCACAGCAGCCAAATTGCTCTTTCGTATCACTCTATGTGTCTCACCTGATTTCCTGTCTGTTTTCTTACCCCTGATAACTTTCATCACAACTCCCGCCTCCTTAGTCTTCTTCTATAAGTTCACCATCAAATGTCAATATGTCTCCAACATCGCAGTGCAGGTAATAACATATCTTGTTGATCGTGGTAAACCGCACCCCCTTTGCTTTCCCGCTTCTGAGAACCGACAGATTTGCCTCTGTTATCCCCACTAGTTTGCAAAGTTCCTTCGACGTCATATTATTTTCTTTTAAAACCCTGTCCAGAGTTACTTTGATCGCCATCCCTACACGTCACCTCAAATTCTATATATACGAATCATTTTCTTCTTTTATCGCTTTTGTCTTAGCAAGGTTTCTGACACCCATATACACAACGACGAGTATTATCAGCTCATATAATGGAAGTGATATCTTGAAATCTGCATTTGAAAGAGTCGTCATGATAAAAAGCTGAAGTACTTTCTTCGAGAGTTCAAGAATCACCATGACTGATATTGCACTCTTGCTCGTCTTTGAAAGTCTCTCTGCCATATGGATTGTTTCATCCGAATACTCATTTTCTATTATGCTGTTGCAAAGCCTGTATCCCCTGATCAGAACCCATATGACAAGAGCAGCATTTACAAGCTGGAAAATAAACAGGATCACTGCCCATCCGGCATCACCAGGCATAGCACCGGCATTTGTCCGATTTGTTCTGACAAGCTCCGGCAGTGACACACAGACAATCACAAAAGCTGTGAATACCACTATCACACATATTATCTTCTTGATGATTTCTACTATCTGAGTGCTATCCGCCTTGTCTATACTCTCCACGATCCTGAGCACAGCATAACATGCCAGCACCGACCATATCACTGAGCTTATTGCAAGATTCAGCATATCTGAAGTTACCAGAGCATTTCCATCTATGACATACCCTGGATTTATCATCATATATATTCCTATGAAAAGCACTGCTGAAAGTCCCAGCAACAGGTAGTCAGCATCAATTTTTCTATTTCTTATACAGAGCACGATGAATCCAGCAAGTGGCACACAGCCTATCAGACAGAACATACATATTGCAAGGACATTCTGTGCTCCGCCCGCAAGAGACATCTCCCTGAGCCACTTTGCTATGTATGCGAATGCATTTAAAACACCATTAACCATAAAAGCCTCCAATCGCCAAGTAAATTATTGTTTTTCGATAATTATCTTACTTGTATAGTACCACATGATTATCGTTTGTCAATAATTATTATTGTTTTTCGATAATTAATTACAGTTGATACAAAATGTGTCTCCGTATATTCGACTTCATCGCCAGCATGACCGATGACTATTTCATAGATCTGTATGAATACCTTTTCCCAGATGGACCATACAAGGTCAACTATGTCGGATACTTTGACAACATCTGATCATAATTGTCAAAACAAATACCTCCCGGGCTGATCGTTATATTCCATCATCCGCCTGGGAGGTATTATCATACATTTTTGTAATTAAAAATAACTATTCACTATCGACTACTTGCCGGTCTGATCTGACATTTTCTCTGCAAGTTTCTTACATTCAGCCTCAAATTCATCTTCCACTTCTCGCCATGGTCTTTCGGCCACAGCAGGGACTGAACTAAGGTTGTCCGTATTCCTGTACTCCTCGCCTTTCATCAGATTCTTAAGTTCGAAGTTCATCATATCATCATCTATCTGTTTCCACATCGCATTCTCTTCTTCGCTCAGATCAGCAAGTCCAAATCGCTCAAGTATAACGTTCATGATCGAACTCTCTATCTCAAGATAATTGGACAAATGCGCTTTTACCGGTCTGATTATGTCTGATATATACGCCTCGCTGGCATCGTGCAACAGACAGGCAAGCTGTAGCCGCTCTGACCATCCCCTTGACTTCGCCTCATTCATACAGTTGATGGAGTGCTGTGCCACAGAAAAGAAATATGACACATGCCCTCCGCCGCGGCACATGAGGCTTAACGCATGCGCAATATCCTGTATTGATATGTCTGAAGATGTCATATTCATCGGATCTATTTTGTTCCCCGTATACGTGTTCATCGTTGCCATATCACAGTCTCCTTATCCTTATTTATCAGCAGTTTAAGATAGTATATCCTTGTCGTATCATATTCCACTTTCAATTCATTCAATGTCAAGCAATTCAGAAATAATATCATTGAATTGTCTGCTCTGATCTATGTTGCACACGTGACCGCAATGCTCTATTATTATCAGCTCCGCATCTGTCAGATCAGCTTCCTCCACGATTCCATTTATAAAACACAGATCTCCACGCCCGGAAATATATACATTCTCCTCGTGTAATCTGCTCACGAACTCGTCACAAAGTGAAAAATGCTCAATAAAAATATTCATATACGCCTTAAATTCCAGACTGTTTAATGCCTTGGCACATTTGCAGAACACCTTCCTGCTTGTCTTGCTGACCTTCCATGGCATAAATAACTTTGCCATTATTCTGTAGACGACAGGAAATGGCAGCTTATCACCTATCTTAGCAAAGACATTGACAGCACGCCTGAGTGGTTTTCCAACCGTGCCAAGCGCACCCACAAGTATTGCTTTATCTATGTAACTTCCGCATCTCATCTCCATATATTTGATAAATATAGTTCCAAGTGATACGCCCATAAAAACAGCTCGCTGTATCCCCCGCTCATCAAGCACCTGCGTTATCTCACCCACGACAACATCCAGCGTACTTCCCATCTTGGACAATTTCAGTTCACTGTCTCCATGACTTGGCAAAGTTATCGCCAGAACATTAAACTTCTTCTGAAGCAAGGGAATCTGATTCTTCCATACCCTGTTGTTTCCTCCAAATCCATGAAGCAGAACTATATATCTATCGGTATCACATGAGCTTTCAAAAACTTCATAATGTAACAATATCCTTGCATCCCCTTGATCATTTGTATTTTGTATTACAGCTTTACTATCAATCTGGTATGACCTCTATATACACCTGATCATACTTATCCCTTAGCTCCTGTTTTATCTCGTCTCTCACCTTATGAATGATACTTATATGTATCACATCCGTCTGATTTCCTATATATACCTCAACCCACAGCTTCCGCCCGGTCTGGATGACATCCAGAAAAGTGACCTCATATGGGTAATCCTTCATATGCTGATCCACTATGGCTCGTATCTGACTAAGCGTCTCTTCCTCCGGAGCAAAAAGAATAAGATTCTTGATACTCTGAAATATCTCGCACACCGGCTCTTTTATAAGAAGAAGTGCCATAACCACCGCTACAGCCGGATCAATATAAGGGGTAATAAAACGCAGGTTTGTATGCAACAGAGCAGTCTGTACCGCAAATGCTACAGCAACTCCCATACTGCTTATTACGTCAAGCTTCCACATATACAGCTCCGCTTTAATAGTTGTAGACTCATATTTCTTACTGTAATGACCAAGTATCGCATACATAACCGCACAACATACACATACAAGAAATTCAAATACCGCTATGCTCCCCGCATCTACATCATGTCCCCCATGAAACAACAGCTTTATATTCTCAACCATGAGATTACATGTGAGTGCAAGTAATACACTGTACTTCACAAGGAGGAAAAGTGATTCCACCTGGGCATAGCCATATGGATGTTTCTCTGTCACAGGTTTATACAGAAGCGGAACCAGCACCATGAACGGTCCTATCATGACCAGATCTGCAGAGTCGAACAGGCAGTCCGTCCAAAGTGAATGTGAATGGGTATACCATGCCATCACGCCCTCCGCAAGTATAAATAAGACGCTTCCAAGAAAAGACAGACGAAGTATTCTCTTCTCTATTGCAAGCTTGTCTTTTCTCGACCTACGTTCCTTCTTCTTAGTTTCTCTTTTACTAATTTCTACATCTCTTTCATTCATTATATATTCTTCCTATGTTTAATTTCCATAGACCACAATATCATCAGTACATAATATAATCAAGTATCGGCTATTGATTTCTTCTTTTTGATATGCATATTTTTTATAAAAAGTCCCTGTAACCACCTCATGGCAATTACAGGGACTCATATTGTCTTTATTAAGCTAATTACTTACAAGTTCTATTCGTCCGAATCCTACTTGTTAGCGATTGCAGCCTGTGTATCGTTGTTAGAGTCCGCTTGAAACAACATTTTATCGCAGTACTCAACGACGGCGGCAAGCGTGCTCATTTCCGTCGGAATGGATGCTCAATTTGAGCGGTTGTACTGCGCAATCTTGCGCGGAATACTCAGTTAAAAACGTTCTGGTTCGTCTGGATGGGGCTACAGTTCCATTCGACAATGCCGGATCAGTCTACGCAGCACAGCCTCCGTTCTATGAAGCAACTCTCCCAGATACAAAGCCGTTGAGCAAGCAGGAACTGAGTAATTATAAAGAAGTGTGGTTAGAGCCGATATCCCATGATGCGGAACTCAGAGAGCAGCTGCGCGGTTGGTACCGGATTCGTGAATGCTGGGCTGAGAACGATTTTGGAATTCGCTTCCAGATTGATTCATACGGTGCCAAATGGTTAGCTTTTAGCAAGAAATATCGTAGTTCAACCACTTATAAAGTGTTCAAGATCCCTAATTAAATCGTCGCAGTTTCTGTATCTCCTTTTATAATCAGGTTCTATACATTTTTCGACAATACGTTCCAATTCAGGTGCAACCTTTGGATTAAGACTCCTTATGGATTTACGAGAAAAACCTGGCATCTTGGGATCATCCTTTGTAAGCATAAAGTATAAGGTCATTCCAAGGCCATAAATATCGGTTTCTGGACGTGCATGTCCCTGGTATTGCTCCGGTGGGGCGAATCCAACTGTACCGACTATTTGGTCATCTTCGCGACCATCATGATATCTTATCGCTATACCAAAATCAAACATCTTAACATCCAGACCGTTACCAATCATTATGTTTGACGGTTTAACATCACGACATACGATTGGAGGATCAAGTTCATGCATTGTCTTGAGGATGTCCGCTATATTCCTTCCTACAATTGCAGTTCGCTTCGACTCCATCGGCCCTGATTTATCCAGTATTTTATCCAAGGTTTCTCCGTCTATGTAATCCATTACTAGATAGATATACTTTGATGTTTGAATCAGTTCAAGCATTTCTGGCACATTGGGATGATTAATTGCCTTGTGCAATTCAAATGATTCCTTGATGCTTGCAATTACCGCAGCGTTGTTGAATAGGCCTATATCTTCTGCCTTAATAGCAACCTTCTTGTTTTCCCCCTCAACTGATGCAAGGTAAACTGTGTGGGGGCCAACAGCAAGAATTTTCTCCAATTTATACTTACCCTCAATGACAGTGCCTAATTGTATTGGTGCAATAGGTGTTGGAGGTACAGGCGGTTTTGGAGGAGTAAACGGTGGTCTAAACGGTGGCACAGGCGGAACAACGAGAGGTCTTGGAGCCCAAGGAGTCTTATAGAACACCAACTTAGTATACTTTGCAAAAACAATCTCGTCATCCGCGGCAAGTTGATATTTCTTTCCCGGTTGTAATTTCACGCCGTTGATATATGTTCCGTTTGTGGAGTTGTTATCTATCAGATACCACTTACCATTGCTAAAAATAAAGGTTGCATGACGACGTGCCATATATTTATTATCTGCACCAAAATTCAAATCGCACTCCGTTGCTTGGCCAACCTCAATAGATGCCTTTTGCAGTGTAATGGTCTTGTTTGAAGAACAAACAAGTAATTTTAGGGTGTCAGGATACAAAATGTCTGTAACATCCGGATCTAGTTTAATGATGGCTTCATCTTCCTCAGGTGGATTCAAAATGACCGTATCATCATCGTCGAACGTGATGGGAGGAATTACCGGAATAATCGGTGAAACACAGTGATTATTCAGAATCTCTTTCAGGCGTTCAAATTCCGGCGCTGTTTTGAATCTTGTTCTATATTCAAACTCGGTTCCATCATCATAGGAACAGGCAAAGATACTGTAACTTGCTCCTGGAGGATAATCAAGATCGGGATCGGAAATGCACCCGTCAAGCGCAACATTTTCTAATTCGTATATAAGGAGCTGAGCGTCTTTCTCGCTCAGTTCTTTTTTCTTTTCCGAAAAATCATAATCAGGCACAGGCGGTCTACTCTGAGAAATTGTATTTCTCCAAGATAGGGTTGTTCCGTCCAAGGTGATAGATCTTCCAAAATCACCATCAGAATAACTGATATGAGCTTTTACTATCTTTTTCATAAATAACATTCCTTCGTGTTTAACCTTAGCGCAGACAGAACACACATACTTATCATCACCGGTATTTCTCTCGGTAAGGACATAATTATGCTTTCCCTGACTACAATCGAGAACTTGAGCTACATTGCAGTCGAGTTCGCGGAGCATCATCATAGCTAATGTTTTCATACCCTCTGCATTTGGATGAGATCCGTCAATTGAGTCATACGCCTTATGGTATCCAGCCAAATCAATTAGCTTACACTTAAACCGATTTGCAGCGCTTCTGATAATGTTATTGTACACATCAATATGCGTGCCACCATGAGCAACAGGAAAGACAAAACCTGGATTCTCAGACATGTATGTCGAATTTAGGGTACAGCAGCATATTTCCGCATCCGGATAATTCTTACGAAGTTTTTTAATCATTAAGTCATAGGCAAATGAGAAAACACTTTCATCTGGAGGTGCAAAGCCGTCAACGTGGATTTTCTTATGCTTATCAAAGAAACCCATTCTTTTCGGTTCGGGAGAAACACCGTAACCCCAATCATTTGTGCCCAAGTATACTATGATAACATCAGGTTTAACATTGTGTATATGAAGGTTTCCAGTTCTCTCATCACTGCACCCAGAAGGGAATAAGGATTGAGTATTCGGAAGTTTACTTACACGGCTACCAGACCAGGAATTGTTTACGAGAAGTTCTGCTCCTAGCAGTTCAATTACCTGACCCCACCACGTATCAGACATATTCTTTACGCCAGATTTTGCACAAACTTCTCCCTTAAAGAAAAGATTGTATCCTAAGGGGTTGTATCCTTCCAGGGTACTGACAGAATCTCCTAAAATGGATACCTGTTTCTTATAATATGGATTGTTTCTTTGCCATTTAAGGAATCGATATTGCTTGTCAAAGCTTTCTGTATCTTTATTAAACGAAGTGTCCGGGAATCCTTCACCTGCTAGTGTAAGATCCTTGACATCCTCTATCGTTTTATTAGCAGGAAGATGACAGAAACCAACTGTAGCCTTTTTTATTACTTTTCCAGTAGGTAATAGCACCTCAGGCAAATCATAGGTAGGGCAATTTACTGACAGGGAGGGCTCAAGAACATTTACAAATGTCCGGTAGTTCTCTCCAAAATCCTTCTCGGACTCTTTCTTTATAGCAAAGACAATATTTTTGAACTTCTTGCAATACTGTCCCTTTTCAATAACGGACTTGAATTCCTCTGCAACCAGTCGCGCTGGATTTTTGAAAGCTCCACAACCAAAGGCACCTAATATAATGGTTTCGGCCTTATTATCTAAGGCAGCCTCCAGAATGTTTCTTATCCTGCCTTGGAATAAATGCCTTAGTACCGTGGAATTTGTATATTTAGATCTACCGAGATATGGTGCTGCACATGTAACAACATCGACGTTAAACCAGCACTCACGGGCCAGCTTCACAGGGATGGCGTTATCGTCCTTAAATACTGTAACATCACGTGAATAAATCAGCCTGTCAGAATAGAAATGATTATTCAGTTTACTATGGTAATCATAGTACTCATCATATAGATGACTGGCTCTAATACAGGTATATAGGTTACTACTTCTACAAAGGCACTCTTCCTGCGCCATCGCACCGGACTCAACACCGCCACCGGGGTTTACAGGATTCGCAAAGTTAAGAACGGCCACGCGACCTTCTTTTACATATTTCTGTGCCTCTGCAAGCGTGGTGTTCGCACTAATCACAATGCGACATTCCGCTTCACCTTCCTGAGTTCCAGACTCAAATCCCTCATGGTAAACCCTTGATGTATCTACAGCTTTCTTTGTCAGGGTGCCTAATTCACCTGACGTTGAAAACGTCAATGTATCCTGAAAGGAAGCTATTAAATCTCTTCTATCCATATACTGCACCTACTTTCTTTTCTGGAAATCCTCCTCAATTTGAGCACCCCAGAATTCCCCCGGGCTCTAACAACAACATAAACCATTTATAACATAATAGTTATTATTTTCTACATATGCTTACTATTTAAATGTAAAGTTTCCTCTAAAATTATATACATCTGATAAATATGCATAAACTTCTAACATATCATCATAGTCAAATTCAAGAAATTGAAAAATTCCTATTGCCGCATTAAAAGAAATTTCCAAAAAACAATATCTATTTCTAATCATATTTTCAATCATTTGAATTTTATCTAAATCGATAGGATTCGATGTTTTTTCTTTTTTTTCTTTTATTTTTTTTTTATCATTTCAAAAGCTAATTGTTCTGTCATATATTTCCTCCTTTTTAAGTATCTTTAACTTCCCACACCAATAAGGTGTGTTGTACCTTGAAAATTCAATACTTCAGCCAATAAAAAAGGCTTTCGCCTTCTAACACTCGGATGGAGTGATGGAAATACATTTCTCCCAGTCAACAGCTGTCTTATGGCCTTCTCAAAGAGAACCCAATTCCAGCTAAAATCGTTTGTGTCAGAAACAAGGCAAATCGGAAAGATTGGCTTGCCTTTGTATGCACAAATCCGGAGCTTTCAGGAGAAGAAATCATCCGCATCTATGGCAAACGCTGGCAGATAGAAGTCTTCTTCAAGACCTGTAAATCTACCCTCAACTTGGTTGGTGAATGTAGAAGTCTCTCTTATGATGCTTTGACTGCGCATGTAGCCATTGTGTTTACAAGATATATGCTGTTGGCATTGGAACAACGAAAAGATGAAGACCAACGTACTCTTGGTGAGTTGTTTTTCTTTCTTATTGATGAGATGACCGACATTACTTTTTCTCATTCACTTTGCTTGATTATGGATGCAATGCTCGCAAGTATACAGGAACTTTTAAAGCTCAGTGATGAGCAGCTTAGTGCACTCACAGCTGATTTTGAATCTAGACTGCCGGAATATCTGAGACATGCACTGCATCGAGGCGAATCTGCGGCATAAATCACTAATTTTGTTAGTTGAAGTATTGAATTTTCAAGGTGCTAGCCCATTTTTGCTATGGGAAGTTTGAGTTTGTAATTATTAAATAAAGTTTCCATGGGATTCATAAACAGATAGAACATCAGGCTACACCTTTAGCCTCATGTCATTTTAGAATAAGAAGGGACTATCCCCCTGACTTTCATTTATAAATCCTCTGCTCCCCAGCAAATTGTTTCTATTTTTGTATACCTAACTGATTTTCTTCTTCTGTAAACAAATAATCTATCGATACATCAAAGTAATCAGCTAGTTTTATCAGTGTCTCATATCTAGGTTCTTTACCTTTTACCTCATAACCGGCTATCGTAGCTCTGTTTACATGTAAGTATTGTGCCAGCTTGTCCTGTGTTACTCCTCGTTCTTCACGCAGACTTTTCAATACTTCACCAAACGACATAATAACCGATTACTAATTTATGCATAGATCCTTTCAAATACACTATGATGATTGTGATTGACCTTTTGTCATATTATAATTTGGTATCTTGCATGGATAATTCGCATCATGCAACGACATATCTCTTTCGCAGAATTTCAATATCTGTGAAAAAGAAAACATATATACTGACATAGATTTCAGTCACATCACAATAAAAATTATAGTGATTGCGTGTCAGATTGTCAACAAAATTTGGCACATTATAGCAAAAAAATAGTAAGTATTGCACAAAAAACACATTTATATTTGTAGATAAAAAGATAATTGATACAATTATCCTTTTATTTATGGTCAAACTTATGGTAGGAGGATTGAAAATGCCACGACATGGTGAAAACATTTGAAAAAGAGAAGACGGCAGATGGGAAGGCAGATACAAACTCCCGACTGGCACATATAATAATAAAGCAAAGACAAAATATAGATCGGTTTACGGACGGACATATACCGACGTCAAGCCTTACTGCACAAGCACTTCCACTTGTAATCCAGCCTGCTTTCAGGCAATCCGGCTTAATGTATCCGCTTTTCAAGTCGTAGATTTCATCGAAATGCCGTCTCGTGTCATCAGATATTCCAAGGATGTAAATGAGTGACTTGTGATAACTGTCCCTGTATCTCGCCCTCGCTAATTTCTCTCTGTAAAATGTCCTGTGCTCTTAACACTGTGTTGTTCATATCCTCGAACCTTTAAGAATTTTGTATAAAATAAAAGGACTCTATCTCTTAGTAAGAGATAGAATCCTTAGAAAACCAATAAAAAAGGGGAAAAACCAATATTTGGAATTTTCCCCTAATTATTAAAGATAGATTTTACAAACGAAATCCTTCCTACTTGTTAGCGATTGCAGCCTGTGCAGCAGCAAGTCTAGCGATAGGTACTCTGAATGGTGAACATGATACATAATCAAGACCAATCTTGTGGCAGAACTCAACTGATGAAGGATCTCCACCGTGCTCACCACAGATACCGATGTGAAGGTTTGGATTAACTGGCTTACCAAGCTTAACTGCCATATCCATGAGCTTACCAACACCTGTCTGATCAAGCTTAGCAAATGGATCGTTCTCGAAGATCTTAGCATCATAGTAAGCATTTAAGAACTTACCAGCATCATCTCTTGAGAATCCGAATGTCATCTGTGTAAGGTCGTTTGTACCGAAGCAGAAGAAGTCAGCTTCCTTAGCGATCTCATCAGCTGTAAGAGCTGCTCTTGGGATCTCGATCATTGTACCAACCTCATACTTAAGATCTACGCCAGCAGCAGCGATCTCAGCGTCAGCTGTCTCAACAACTACCTTCTTAACGTACTTAAGCTCCTTAACCTCACATACAAGTGGGATCATGATCTCTGGCTCAACTGTCCAATCTGGATGCTCCTTCTGAACCTCGATTGCTGCACGGATAACAGCCTTTGTCTGCATCTTAGCGATCTCTGGATATGTTACAGCAAGACGGCATCCTCTGTGACCCATCATAGGGTTGAACTCATGGAGTGAGTTGCAAAGTGCCTTAATCTCCTCAACGCTCTTGTTCTTAGCAGCAGCAAGCTTCTCAATGTCAGCCTCCTCTGTTGGAACGAACTCATGAAGAGGTGGATCCAGGAATCTGATAGTAACTGGGTTACCCTCAAGTGCCTCATAAAGAGCCTTGAAGTCTCCCTGCTGATATGGAAGGATCTTATTAAGAGCTTCCTCTCTCTCTTCTACTGTATCAGAGCAGATCATCTCACGGAATGCTGCGATTCTCTCTGGATCAAAGAACATATGCTCTGTACGGCAAAGGCCGATACCCTCTGCACCAAGCTCACGTGCCTTCTTAGCATCTGCTGGTGTATCTGCATTTGTTCTAACCTTAAGTGTTCTATACTTATCAGCCCATGCCATAACACGGCCGAATGTTCCTGCGATCTGAGCATCAACTGTCTTGATAACTCCATCGTAAATGTTACCTGTTGTACCATCGATTGAGATGTAATCTCCCTCATGGAATTCCTTGCCAGCGAGTGTGAACTTCTTGTTCTCCTCGTCCATAACGATATCGCCACAACCTGATACACAGCATGTACCCATACCACGGGCAACAACTGCAGCGTGTGATGTCATACCACCACGAACTGTAAGAATACCCTGTGCTGACTTCATACCTGTGATATCCTCTGGTGATGTCTCAAGACGTACAAGAACTACCTTCTCGCCTCTAGCTGCCCATGCCTCAGCATCGTCAGCTGTGAATACGATCTTACCACAAGCAGCACCTGGTGAAGCGCCAAGTCCCTTGCCCATTGGTGTAGCTGCCTTAAGAGCTGCTGCATCAAACTGTGGGTGAAGAAGTGTATCAAGGTTACGAGGATCGATCATTGCAACTGCCTCTTCCTCTGTCTTATGTCCCTCATCAACAAGGTCACAAGCGATCTGAAGAGCTGCCTGAGCTGTTCTCTTACCATTTCTACACTGAAGCATGTAAAGCTTCTTGTTCTCAACTGTGAACTCCATATCCTGCATATCATGGTAGTGATTCTCAAGAGTCTCACAAACCTTGATGAACTCTGCATAAGCATCTGGGAACTCCTGCTCCATCTGAGCGATTGGCATTGGTGTACGAACACCGGCAACAACGTCCTCGCCCTGTGCGTTCTTAAGGAACTCACCCATCAATTTATTC
>OMCO01000092.1_pt1 | contig 40497 bp, 46 predicted proteins | sample 1645031 | NCBI WGS metagenome assembly OMCO01 (sample SAMEA103958146, study PRJEB25191) | human gut metagenome
AATTTTATTTATAGTAAATCTGTTACTTGTTTATCAATTAATAGATTTGCTATAATAGAATATATTTATGAGTGAAAAGTTTTTATGTTTTATAAAAATCTTATCTACGCTAGGTATTGTGATCATAATGAAGAGAGAAACTTCAAAAGATAAGGAGTTGTGGTAAGTACTGATAATGCTTATCAATACTTTGATATAGTATTTTGCTGTGTTGGGGTTGTCAACTTTTTAAAAACTAGAAATAGTAATTTTATCAGAATTGCTATTTTTTTTATTCTTGTAATTGCTTCATTATGTGTAAGAATTATATTATGTTGATTTTGCATATTTATATTTAAAAATGTTGACATAGTATTTAATATATGATATATTGTATTTAGCACAGAGGTGTTTTTATTTTGGCTGAATGGAGGTTATTATGGGCAAAATAGGTAAATATTTTAGTGGCGTAAAAAAAGAACTTAGTAGAGTAAGATGGACGGATAAGAAAAATTTACTTAAGTATTCTATTGCAACTGTTTGTTTTGTAGTGTTTTTTGGTATTTTCTTTTATGTGATTGATTATGTGATAGCATGGATAAGGACGATATAATATGAAGAAAGAATGGTATGTAGTAAACACTATTTCGGGGTACGAATATAAAGTAAAAGAAAAATTAGAAATGCGTATTAATTCAATGGAATTACACGATAATATTTTTAGGGTTATCGTTCCTGAACAAAAGGAAGTAGAATATAAAGACGGGGTTAAGAAAGAAAAAGTTAAGAAAATGTTTCCAGGATATGTTTTAGTTGAAATGGTTATGAGCGATGAAGCTTGGTATATAGTTAGAAATACTCAAGGTGTAACTGGTTTTATTGGTTCTTCTGGTAAAGGAGCTAAACCTATTCCGTTGTTGCCACAAGAAGTAGATAGAATCTTAGGTAATATGGGAATGAGCAGACTTGATTTATCTAAAGATATGGAAGTTGGTAAGAAGGTAAAAATAGTTGATGGTCCATTTAAGGATATGATTGGTAAGATCGATAGCATTGATTTAAAACAACAAGTACTTACTGTTTTAATAGATTTGTTTGGTCAAGAAACTTCAGTTGAGGTAGAAATATCACAAATTGAGAGTTTATAATGTGATTAATTTTTAAAAAATATAGTAATTATTAAAAAAATAATTGAAATTTTTAAATATTTGTGTTATTATTTAAGGCGCGACTGTATATTATATACAGATGGTTATATAGTGGGAGGCGGAAAGCTATTTGAACCACTCGCGAAAAAAATATAGGAGGTGTTTTTCGTGGCAAAGCAAGTAGTAAAGAAGATTAAGTTGCAAATTCCAGCCGGTAAAGCTACACCTGCTCCACCAGTTGGAACAGTTTTAGGACCTGCAGGTATTAATTTGCAAGAATTTTGTACTAAATATAATGATGCGACTAGAGATAAAATGGGAGATATTTTACCTGTTGAAATAACTATTTTTGATGATAGAAGTTTTGACTTTGTAATTAAAACTCCACCAGCAGCATTCTTGCTTAAAAAAGCAGCTGGAGTTAAATCTGGTTCAGCTAAAGGTAAAAATGAAGTTGTAGCTACTATTAGTGAAGCAAAACTTAGAGAAATTGCTGAGACTAAGTTGGTAGATTTAAATGCCTATGATGTAGAAGCAGCGATGAGAAGTATTGAAGGCACTGCTAAAAATATGGGTATTGCTATTAAAAAAGAAAATGAATAATTTTTTCAGACATATAGGGTAACCTATGTGGAAGGATATTTTTTTCCGCTAATAAACCACATAAGGAGGTAAAATAAGATGAAAAGTAAAAGACATATTGCTAATTTAAGTAAGGTTGATAAGACAAAACTTTATACAGTAGAAGAAGCTGTTAAACTAGCTAAGGAACTTGCTAATACTAAATTTAATTCTACTTTAGAAGTTGCAATGAACCTAAACTTAGATGTTAAAAAAGCTGATCAACAATTAAGAGGAGCAGTTGTTCTTCCTAATGGAACTGGTAAGACTAAAAAGATATTAGTTCTTGCTAAAGGTGATAAGGCAAAAGAAGCTAAGGAAGCTTCTGCTGATTATGTTGGCGATGTTGATATGATAAGCAAAATTGAAAAAGAAAATTGGTTTGATTTTGATGTTATTATTGCAACACCTGATATGATGCCTATGTTAGGTAAAATTGGTAAAATTTTGGGACCTAAAGGTTTGATGCCTAATCCTAAGACTGGTACTGTAACTTTAGATGTTAAAAGAGCAATTGAAGATACTAAAAAGGGTAAAGTAGAATATCGTACTGATACTTTTGGTAATATTCATGCAATTGTTGGTAAGATGAGTTTTGACGAAGATAAGCTATGTGAAAACTTAAGAAGTTTTGTGGAAGTAATTCTAAAAGCAAAACCTTCAACAGTTAAGGGTGTCTATGTTAAGAATATTTCTATTTCTAGCACAATGGGCCCTGGAATTAAAATTGATGTTAATTCATTTGACAAATAGTTAAAGTTATTATATAATATGACTTGTTTATAAATTTTGATGCCTTAAGACAGTAGGGACTTTGATGGTTTAATTATCCTACCGAGGGAAATAGAAAATATAAAATATATTTATGTTTTTTGACTCTCGGTTAACCCGGGAGTTTTTTAGGCGTTAGGAAAGGATGGGATATAAGTGGCTAGCGCTAAGATTATTGAGCAAAAGGCTAATGTGGTATCAGAAATTAAAGATAAGTTAGAAAAAGCTAATTCAATAGTTTTATTTGACTATCGTGGTTTAACAGTATCAGAAGTTACTGAATTAAGACGTAAGCTTAGGGAAACTGGTTCTGATTTTAAAGTATATAAAAATACTTTGGCAAAAAGAGCTATGGAAATGTTAGACATGGGCGTTACTGACCATTTGGAAGGCCCAACAGCAATATCATTTTCAAGTGACGCTTTAGCACCGGTTAAGGTTTTAGCAGAATTTGCTAAGAAGCATGAAGCGCTTGAATTAAAAGTTGGTATTGTTGATGGTAAAATTTCAGATATTACCACGCTTAATAAACTTGCTACTATACCATCTCGCGATACATTACTTACTATGTTAGCAGCTGGTATGTTAGGAAAAGTAAAAGACTTATCTATATGTTTAGATTTGTATGCTAAACAAATGGAAAATAAATAATAAAAAAAGTAAAGGAGAGAAGAAAATAATGGCAAAATTAACAAGAGATGAATTTATTAGTGCTTTAAAAGAAATGACTATTCTTGAAATAAATGAATTAGTTGAAGCGATGAAAGAAGAATTTGGAGTAGATCCTTCTGCAGTAGCAGTAGCAGCTGGTCCTGCAGTAGCAGTAGCAGAAGAAGGCCCAAGCAAGGTTAATGTTGTATTAACTGCAGCTGGAGCTAATAAGATCGCTGTTATCAAAATTGTTAGAGATTTAACTGGTTTAGGTTTAAAAGAAGCTAAAGATATCGCTGACAATGGTGGTAATGTTAAAGAAGGCATTGACAAAGAAGAAGCAGAAAAAATTAAAGCACAATTTGAAGAAGCTGGCGCAACAGTTGAACTTAAATAATGAAAGACCTATTCGTAGGTCTTTTTTTGTTGATAATATTTGTATTTTTGTTATAATATTGATTGAGGTGTGACATGAGCCATTATTTTGAAAATGATAATAATTTGAAGGAAGATAAAAAGATTATTAATGTGGATATGTTTGGGAAAAGATTTAGGTTTAGTACTAATAGTGGAGTATTTTCTAAAGATAAGGTTGATTATGGAACAAAATTACTTTTAAATAATATAGTTATCCACAAAAAAAGTGGAAAATTACTTGACTTAGGATGCGGTTATGGTGTTTTGGGAGTAATACTTGGGGAAAATTATAAAAATTTAGATATTGATATGGTGGATGTTAATGAAAGAGCTGTAGCACTTGCTAATTACAATTTACAACTTAATGGTGTTAATGGCGTTAATTGTTATGTTAGTAATATTTATGAAGGGGTTAATAGTAAGTATGATTATATTGTTACTAATCCTCCTATTAGGGCTGGTAAGGATGTTTTGCTTCAATTTTTAGTTGGTAGTTATGATTATCTTGTTTCTGATGGACAGTTATGGTTTGTTATGAGAAAAGATCATGGGGTAAAAACTATGATTTTGAGACTACAAGAATTATTTGATGTTCAAATTGTTTGCCGTGATAAGGGGTTTTATATTGTTAAATGTGTGAAAAAGAATTAAATCTTTTTCATTTTTTTAATCTTTTTGGAATATAATGGTAGAATGAAGTAAAAATGACGAAAAAAAATGAAAAAATTTATCTAATTCGTTGACTTATTGAATTAATTTTGGTAACATTATATATTGGTAACGCGTCTTTTTGATGCGAAAAATCTGTGTGTAGGGGTGAAATTTTAATGGCTTATAAAGTTAAGAAAAGTAGCGATTATAGAGAAAGAAGAAATTTTTCTATGATCAAGAATTCTTTGGAACTTTCTAATCTTCTTGAGATCCAAAAGGATTCATATCAATTATTTATTACTGAAGGAATAAAAGAAGTGTTTGAAGATTTATTCCCAGTAGAAAGTTTTTCTGGTAGTTTGTCTTTGGAGTTTGGTGATTATGAACTAGATACTCCTAGATATTCTATTAAGGAATGTAAGGACAGGCAAATTACTTATGCTGCCCCATTAAAAGTACAAGCTAGGCTTTTCAATAATGAAACTGGCGAAGTAAAAGAACAAGAAATATTTTTAGGCGAAATGCCTCTTATGACTGATTCAGGTACATTTATAGTAAATGGCGCTGAGAGAGTTATTGTTTCACAATTAGTTAGATCTCCAAGTGTTTATTTTTCTAAAGAAATTGATAAAAATGGTAGACCTAATTTTGCATCTAAGGTAATTCCATCTCGTGGAACTTGGTTAGAGTACGAAACGGATGCTAAGGATGTTATGTATGTTAGAATAGATAGAACAAGGAAAGTGGCAATTACTACTTTGCTTAGAGCTTTTGGTCTATCTAGTGATAAGGATATTATCGATTTATTTGGTGAAAGTGAATTTTTAGCAAATACATTAGAGAAAGATTCTACTAGAAATACAGATGAAGCTTTAATAGAAATATACGAAAAATTAAGACCTGGGGAACCAATTACATTGGACAGTGCGAAGAATCAGTTGATTACTAGATTTTTTGATAATTTTAGATACGATTTAGCTAAAGTCGGTAGATATAAGTTTAATCGTAAGCTAAATGTTAAAGAAAGACTTTTAGGTTGTGTTTTGGCTGAAGATATTGTTGTAGATGGTGAAGTCAAAGTTAAGAAAGATACTTTGGTTACAAAAGAGGTATTGGAAGAGATTAAACCATATTTGGATAATGGTTATGGAAAATGTGAAGTTATGATTAATGAAGAACTTGATAGTCATAATGTTGTTCAAATTATTAATGTTTATTCTAATGTAGATAAATCTAAGGTTGTTAGAATTATTGGTAATGATTCTAGTATGGATTTAAAGACTCTTACTATTTCTGATGTTTATGCTTCTTTCTCATATTATTTAAATTTGATGGAAGGTATAGGAAATTTGGATGAAATAGACCATTTAGGTAATCGTCGTATTAGACAAGTTGGAGAACTTTTACAAAATCAATTTAAAGTTGGTATTAGTAGAATGGAAAGAGTAATTAGAGAAAGAATGACAACGCAAGATATCGAAACAGTTACTCCTAAGACACTTATTAATATAAGACCGGTTACAGCAGTTATTAAGGAATTTTTTGGTTCTTCTCAATTATCGCAATTTATGGATCAAATTAATCCGATTGCAGAACTTACTCATAAAAGAAGATTATCTGCATTAGGCCCTGGTGGTCTTGCTCGTGATAGAGCTGGTATGGAAGTTCGTGACGTTAATGCTTCTCACTATGGAAGAATTTGTCCAATTGAATCTCCAGAAGGTCCTAACATTGGTCTTATTACTTCATTAGCTAGTTATGCGAAGGTTAATGAATATGGATTTTTGATGACACCTTATCGTAAGGTAGAAAATGGTAAGTTAACTGATCAAGTTGATTATTTGACTGCTGATGAAGAAAATGAATATTATATATCACAAGCTACTGTTAATGTTGATGAAGATATGAATATCACTGATAAAACGGTAGCAGGACGTTATCGTGGCGAAAATGAGATTATACCTGTTGAAAAGATTGATTATATTGATGTTAGTCCACAACAAGTTGTTTCTATTACTACTAGTTTGATTCCATTCTTGGAACATGACGATGCTACTCGTGCTTTGATGGGAGCAAACATGCAAAGACAAGCATTACCACTTTTAAAAACTGAAGCTCCTTTAATTGGTACTGGGGTTGAAGCTATAGCTGCTAAAGATAGTGGTTCAGTTGTAGTAGCAAAAGCTGATGGTATCGTAGATTATGTTGATGCTAAGAAGATTATTGTTAAAAATGCTAAGGGTGTTGATGAATACATTTTAGCTAATTTTGAAAGGTCTAATCAAGGGGAATGCTTTAATCATGTTCCAATAGTTAGAGCTGGAGATAAAATAAAACGTGGTCAAGTTATTGCAGATGGTCCAAGTACTGATAAAGGTGAATTAGCGTTAGGTAAGAATATGGTAGTAGCGTTTATGACTTTCAATGGTTATAACTTTGAAGATGCTGTTATTCTTAATGAAAAATTGGTTAAGGAAGATGCTTATACAAGTATTAGAATTGAAGATTATGAAACTCAATGTAGAGATACTAAGTTAGGCCCTGAAGAAATTACTAGAGATATTCCAAATGTAAGTGAAGAAGCGAGAAAAAATTTGGATGAAAATGGTATTGTTAGAATAGGTACTGAAGTAAAAGAAGGAGATATCTTAGTTGGTAAGGTTACTCCTAAGGGTGTGGCTGATTTAACTAGTGAAGAAAAATTATTGCATGCAATATTTGGTGAAAAGACTAGAGAAGTTAGAAACTCTTCTTTGGTTGTTCCACATGGTGGTGATGGTATTGTTCACGATGTTAAAATTTATACTAAAGAAGATAATGCTGATTTACCTAGCGGTGTAAGTAAAGTTGTTAGAGTATATATTGTTCAAAAAAGAAAAATATCTGTTGGGGATAAAATGGCTGGTCGTCATGGTAATAAAGGGGTTATTTCTCTTATTTTACCGGAAGAAGATATGCCTTACTTGCCAGATGGTACTCCTGTTGATATTATGCTTAATCCGCAAGGTGTTCCTAGCCGTATGAATATCGGTCAAGTACTTGAATTGCATTTGGGTATGGCTGCTAAAAAATTAGGTGTATATGTTGCAACACCAGTACTTGATGGTGCTAAGGAAGATGACATTAATAAAATGTTAAAAGAAGCTGGAATGGATCCAGATGGTAAGACTGTTTTATATGATGGTCGTACTGGGGAACCATTTGATAATCGTATTAGTGTTGGTGTTATGTATATGATTAAGTTGCATCATATGGTTGATGATAAACTTCATGCAAGAGCTACTGGTCCTTATTCACTTGTTACACAACAACCACTTGGTGGTAAAGCACAATTTGGTGGTCAAAGATTTGGTGAAATGGAAGTTTGGGCACTATATGCGTATGGAGCTTCACATGTTTTACAAGAAATTTTAACAGTAAAATCTGATGATGTGCTTGGTAGGGTAAAGGTATATGAGGCACTGGTTAAAGGTAATCCACTACCTCAACCTGGTATTCCTGAATCGTTTAGAGTGCTTATTAAAGAATTCCAAGCTCTTGGTCTTGATATTTCTGTAATAAATGAAGATAATAAGGAAGTAGAATTTAAAGATTTAGAACAAGAAGATATAGATGAAAATCTAGTTAGTATTGAAGAGGTAAGTACAACTTCAGATTCAGCTTTGGTGGATGATTTTGGTGATACTGTTTCTTTAGATGAAGAAGATGAGTTTGCTGCTGATGATGATGAGGATTTTATTGAAGAAGATGATGAGTTAGATGATTTTGAAGATGAAGGAGGTGAGGATTAATGTTAGAAGCTAATAAGTTTAAAGCATTGAAAATTGCAATTGCCTCACCAGAAAAAATTCGTTCTTGGAGTTATGGTGAAGTTAAAAAACCAGAAACTATTAATTATCGTACTTTGAAGCCAGAAAGAGATGGACTTTTCTGTGAAAAAATTTTTGGTCCAACAAGAGATTTTGAATGTTCTTGTGGAAAATATAAAAGATTAAGATATAAGAATATTGTCTGTGATAGATGTGGAGTAGAAGTAACTAGTTCAAAGGTTAGAAGAGAAAGAATGGGACATATTGAACTAGCTACTCCAGTATCTCATATTTGGTATGTTAAAGGGATTCCTTCATACATTGGGCTTTGTCTTGATATGTCTCCTAGAGATTTGGAAGAAGTAATATATTTTGTCTCTTATGTTGTTTTAGATGCTGGTAATACACCTCTTGTGAAAAAACAAACCTTATCTGACAAAGAATATAGAGCTTATTATGAAAAATATGGTAATTCATTTAGAGTAGGTATGGGTGCTGCTGCGATAAAGGAACTTTTAGAGCAAGTAGATATTGCTAAAGAAAGAGATGAAATTTCTAAGGAATTAGAAACAGCACAAGGTCAAAAAAGAACAAGATTAGTAAAAAGACTTGATGTAATTGATGCCTTTTATACTTCTGGTAATAAACCAGAGTGGATGATTTTGGAAGCATTACCAGTTATTCCACCTGAACTTAGACCGATGATTCAACTTGATGGTGGTAGATTTGCTACTAGTGATTTAAATGATTTATATAGGAGAGTAATAAATAGAAATAATCGTTTGAAAAGACTTATTGAATTAGGAGCTCCTTCTATTATCATTCAAAATGAAAAAAGAATGTTACAAGAAGCTGTGGATGCATTATTTGATAATGGTAGACGTGGTAGAAATGTAACCGGTGCTGGTAACAGACCTTTAAAATCTTTAAGTAGTATGTTAAAGGGAAAACAAGGAAGATTTAGACAAAATTTACTTGGTAAGAGAGTTGATTATTCTGGTCGTTCAGTTATTGTTGTTGGACCTGATTTGAAGATGTATCAATGTGGTATTCCAAAGGAAATGGCTATTGAATTATTTAAACCACATGTTATTAATGGACTTGTTAAAAGGGAATTGGCTAACAACATTAAGTCTGCTAAGAGAATGATCGATATGCAAGATCCTAAGGTGTGGGATGTTGTTGAAGATGTAATTAAAGAACATCCAGTTATGTTGAATAGAGCACCTACATTACATAGACTTGGTATTCAAGCGTTTGAACCAAAGCTTATTTCCGGTAGGGCGATTCGTTTGCATCCTCTTGTTACAACAGCGTTTAATGCGGATTTTGACGGTGACCAAATGGCGGTGCATGTACCTTTATCTGAAGAAGCTAAGGCAGAAGCTAGAATTTTGATGTTAGGTTCAAATAACATTTTGAGTCCTAAAGATGGAAAACCTATCGTTACGCCTAGCCAAGATATGATTTTAGGTAACTATTATATTACTACTGAAAAAGCAGGCCTTGAAGGTGAAGGAAGGGTATTTAAGAATACTAATGAAGCTTTAATGGCATATAACAGAAGAGAACTTACTTTACATACGAGAATTGCTGTTCCAGTAAATTCATTTAAACATAAGGTATTTACTGAAGGACAAAAAAATAAATATTTGGTGACAACTGTAGGTAAAATTATATTTAACGAAATATTACCTGATTCATTCCCTTATTTAAATGAACCAACGGATGCTAATATAGAGGGTATTACTCCTAATAAATTCTTTATCGATTATGGTGAAAATATTGTTCAAAAAATTAAGGAAATGCCTTTAACAAAACCTTTTGCTAAGGGAACTTTGGAAAAAATTATTGCTCAAGTATTTAAAAGATATAAAACAACTGAAACTTCTATTATGCTAGATAAGTTAAAAGATTTAGGATTTAAATATTCTACTTTAGCGGGAATTACAATATCTGCTTATGACGTTGTAACTAGTAAAAATAAAGAAAAAATAATAGAAGAATCACAAGCAGAAGTTAATAAGATTAATAAACAATACAATCGTGGTTTAATTACCGAAAAAGAAAGATTTGATTTGGTTATTGATGTATGGACTAGGGCTAAGAATGAAATTCAAAAAGAATTGCAACAATATGCTGATGAATATAAAGATAATCCAATATTCATAATGATGAACTCTAAAGCAAGAGGATCTATTTCTAACTTTACTCAACTTGCTGGTATGCGTGGTATAATGAGTAAACCTAGTGGTGAGCCAGTGGAAATTCCAATTATTTCATCATTTAGAGATGGTCTTTCAGTATCAGAATTCTTCTTATCAACCCATGGGGCTCGTAAAGGTAGTGCAGATACAGCCTTAAAAACAGCAGATTCAGGTTATATGACTAGAAGACTTGTTGATGTAGCACAAGATTTGATTGTAAAAGAAGAAGATTGTGGTACTATTAGTGGGGTTGTAGTTAAAGAATTTGTCGATGATAAAGCTGGCGTTATTGAACCACTTTATGATAGAATTGTGGGAAGATATACTAATAAAAAGGTCGTTAATCCTGAAACTAAGGATGTAATAATAGATAAAAATGAACTTATTACTGAACAAATTGCCGATAAGATTATTAAAGCTGGTATTACCGAAGTTGAAATTAGAACAGTTTTAACTTGTAAGACTGAACATGGTGTATGTAGACATTGTTATGGTATTAATTTGGCGACTGGTAGTATGGTAGAAGTTGGAGAAGCTGTTGGTATTATGGCTGCTCAAGCTATTGGTGAACCTGGTACCCAACTTACTATGAGAACTTTCCATACTGGTGGTGTTGCTGGTGCTGATATCACACAAGGTCTTCCTAGAGTTGAGGAATTGTTTGAAGCTCGTAGTCCAAAAGGTAAAGCTACTATTTCTGAGGTTGATGGTACAATCAGTAAGATTGAAGAGGTAAATGGTAAATTTAAGGTATATGTTAAGAATGCTAATGAAATTAGAGAACATATTACTGCATATGGGGCTAAACTTAGAGTGGAAAAGGGCGATAAGGTAGAAGCTGGAGATAGAATTACTGAAGGTAATATTTCTCCAAAAGAATTACTTGTTGTAACTGATCCTAATACGGTTCAACAATATATATTAAAAGAAGTTCAAAAAGTATATCGTTCTCAAGGTGTTGATATTAACGATAAACACGTTGAACTTATTGCTAGAAGAATGATTTCTAAGATTAGAATATTAGAATCTGGAGATACTAAACTTCTTCCTGGTATAACTGTTTCAATTAATGAATTTACTAAAGGTAATAAAGAAGTTATTTTGGAGGGTAAGAAACCTGCTCAAGGTAAACCAATTTTACTTGGTATTACAAAAGCTTCTTTGGAAACAGATTCATTCTTATCAGCTGCATCATTCCAAGAAACTACTAGAATATTAACTGAAGCTTCTGTTAAAGGTAAAGTTGATGAATTACATGGTCTTAAGGAAAATGTAATTATTGGTAAACTTATCCCAGCTGGAACAGGTGCTAAGGAATATACTGATGTAGAATATACTTTAGAAAAAGAATATTTGTCTGATGATGCTAGTGAAGCATTGGAAGATGAGTTTATAGAATAAGGCTTAAATAGCCTTATTTTTTTTGAATTTAAAAATTAAAACGTTATTTACAAATATTTATAATTTATGTTAAAATAATTATAGATAGTGAGGATTATTATGACGAAAAATGATAGAGTTATTCCTAAAGTAAATTATTTTTGGCTTACTTTAATAATTTTGGTTACTTGTGGTCTTTTATATTATTTTTATTTATGGTATACCGAGTATAGTGAAGATAGGCTTAATAAGCCTTTGCTTAATGAGATATTTTTTGAGATTAAGTATAATGAAATAGATAATTATGCATTAGAAAATTCTGTTGTGGTTGTTTATTCTTCTTTGGTTGGTGATAAGAAGATTAGAAAGTTTGAAAATGAACTTGTTCAACTTGCTGATGAGTATGACATTAAGCAAAAGTTAGTTTATTTGAATGTTAGTGAATTTGTTGATAATAGGATTCTTGTTAATGAGCTTAATAAGAAATATTCGATTGATAACATTAGTTTTCTTGATAGTGTTCCTAGTATTTTACTTTTTAATTCTGGAGAACTTGTTGATATTTATTTTGTTAAAGAAAATAACTATAGTATAGTTAGGTTAGAAAATTATTTAAAAGCAATGAATGTGATTGATGTTTATGATTAATATAGTTTTATACGAACCAGAAATTCCTACTAATACGGGAAATATTATGAGAACTTGTATTGCTTGCAACGCTAAACTTCATTTAATCGAACCTTTAGGTTTTAGATTGGATGAGAAAAGTGTTAAAAGAAGTGGGGTTAATTATCTTGATAATCTAAATTATGAAGTATATGATGATTATAATGATTTTTTGGCTAAGAATAGTGGGGATTTTTATTATTTTACTAGATATGGTAAAAAACCACATACTTCTTTTGATTATAGTGATTGTACTAAGAATATTTATTTGATTTTTGGTAAAGAAAGTACAGGGATTCCTAAGGATATTTTAAAAAATAATTTAGATAAATGTATGAGAATACCTATGTCTTCAAATGTTAGAAGTCTTAATTTATCTAATTGTGTTGCTATTGTTGTCTATGAAGTTTTAAGACAACAAAATTATAATGATTTGTTATTTTGCGAACCATTTAAGGGTGAAGATTATTTAGAACAATAAAAAAATGTTACTACAGTTTAAGTAGTTAACATTTTTATTTTATAAAATCGTTGGATTTAAATTTATTTATTATTTTTTGTTCACTGACATTACCATTTATTCTAGTTGCTTTGGATAATTCCTCTCCATTTTTTATAAAAACGGTTGTTGGAGTCGCATTATAATTAATTAAATTTGAAAATGCACTACTTTCTTCAGCGGTAAATGTATCTGTTTCTACATAATAGGTATTAATTTTATATTCTTCACTTATTTTTTTAATTTTGGGAATATACATTTGACAATAAGGACATTCTGTTTTTGAAATTACCAAAACAAAGGTATCATCGTTTTCCCACTTGTTAAAAAATTCTTCATAATTTAATTTGGTAAAATAATCTTTTTTAATAATATTATATGTTAAAACAGTGACGATACTGACAATAATTATAGTAATAATAATAATCCAAATAGTTTTGTTTTTTTTCTTCATTTTAACACCTCATTATAATATTAGCACTTTTTTCCAAAAAAAGCAAAAAAAAACTTTCTTTTTTTTGAAATTATGGTATACTTAATTATATATAGTAGAGGTGTATATATTAATATTTGAAAGGTTGGAGGTGGCTAATTATTTATATGAAATATTTATTTATGAATTTTATATTGTTTTTCTTTCTTTCTTCATCTGTATTTGCTAAATGTAGTGATAGTGAATTAAAAATTTTAAATGATGTTGCTTCTAAGGTGAAGATAACTTATCAATATAATGAAGAATATGAAAAATTAGCAGAGCCTATATATGGTAATTTTAGTTTGTTTATTACTGGTGTTACTAATGATATATATGTATATGATTATAACTCATTAACTAATTATTTTATTGCAGATGCGGAGGCTGGTGTTATTACTATTAAAGATATAGATGGAGGAGATAGAAAACTTTATATTATGTCTAATAATAGTAATTGTAAGGGTAAATTAATTAATACAAAGAATGTTAATGTACCTAAATTTAATTATTTTGCCGTTAGCAAGTATTGTGAAGGTATTGATGGAAAAGAGTTTGTTTATTGTGATAAATGGTATCAATATGATATTAATAAAGCTAATTTTCTTAAAGAACTAGAAATATATAAAGCTAAGGAAACTACTAATGATAATCCTGTGGATCCGACTCCAAATGATAATAATGATACTACTGATAATTGGGTTAAAGTTTTACTTAGAGAACATTATATAATTTTTACATGTGTAGTCGTATTAATTGTTATTTTATTTGTATATTTTATTTCTAAAAGAAGAAGGGGAGATTTATAATGAAAAAGAGTTATATAAGTTTCCTTTTAGGATTATTAATTATTTGTATTACTAAAGTTAATGCATTAGAGGGAGATTTAATCCAAAGTTTAGATATTACGGACAATGGTAATGGCACTAAAACTATAACTGGTCTTGTTGCTTCGCATAAATCAGATAATACTGATTATACTTTTTATGCATGTAATTCTGCTGGCGTATGTCAACGATTAGATAGATATGATACTGAAACTAGGACTGGAATGAATGAGGAAGTGACTGCAGGAGAAACTTATAATTATGATAATGTAGGAGTTAATCAAACTATTCCTAGTTCTTATAATACAATTGTTATTAAAGATAAGAATGGGAAGATTGTTAGTCAAGGTGAAATGATTGATAAACATAGTACCAATGCTGGAATTAAAATAATTGGTACTCAATGTGATTTGAGAAATGCTACTGGTAATAGAAGTGGTTTGGGGTTAAATAGTGATTTATCTGGTTTTGAAACTGGTGCTAATTATAATATTGTATCAATAAAGGAAAATGTAATGACTGATAAAGGTGATATTGCTACGATGTATTGTGTTGGGGTATCTAATAAGCCAAAAACTGTCAATGGATATAATGTTTATTCTCCTGGTGTTGATGCTACTAGGTGCGTATTTGATTCTTGTGGCACCTTAATAAATAGTAGTAGTAGCTTAAATCCTCCTAAAGAAGATGATGGAGGTGGCGAATGTAGTAATGGATATGGTAGTTTAGGTAGATGCAGTAATACTATGGATGGAAGTATTAATACTTGTGGTGGAATTGTAAACGGCACTTGTACTGGAAGTTATACCACGGCTAATGTATTTAGTCCGCCTAGCAGTTTAAATGGTTGTACTTTAATTGAAGATAGTGAGTGTAAATCTGCGACATGTGGTTATTCTCAATCCGCTGTGTTAAATTTGACTGTAAATTTAGATAATAGTAAAACGTATTTGGCTGGAACTTACTTTAAGAATCCATCTTTGATTTCTACTATATCAGTCTTAAACACAATTACTTCAGGGACTTGTCCTTCTTGGAAATATTTATGTAATAAGAATGGAAAATTTGAAAGTGAAGCAGAATGTGAAGATAGGTACGGAGAGTATGGTGGATGTTCGTGTAGAGTTAATTATACAAAGGAATTAATAGGGTATTTTGATAAAAATGGCAATCAGTGTACCCCGTCAGGTACTGGTCTTTTTGGCTCTAATAGTGGTATTGTTGGTGGGAATAGTGATTGTAAAGCTCAATATGATACTACTATGGATGGATATATGTGTTCTTATAAATTTGAGACTTCATTTACTCCTAATTGTGATGCTGTTGGTCGATGTAACGAAGAGATGAGTGCACAAGGTTTGTTTAGTTATTCGTCTGTTGGAAAAACATTTGGGGAAGGAACTGTTAAATTTGAAACTGATAGTAATAATACTAATAGTGGATCTAAGTATGAATTGCATTTTCAAGGGACAAATATTCAAAACAAAGCATATGTGTTTAAAAAAAATGGTAAAGTATTTTATAATTTAGATAATGTTAATACAAATGATTATAATGTTTATGATAATGTGCATTTTGTACCGCTTGATTTTCCTACAAAGAGTTATTATGTAGATATTATATCTTCTAATTTGATGGCTGATACTGGTACTTCTAGTTTTAGAATCAATCTAAATACTAATAAAAAATGTACTGTTGATGTTGTAAATAAGTTTTATCCTTCTTATAATCCAAATGATAAAAATAATCCTATATGTGAAAAGGAGCCTTGTGGATATGGTTTTATTTATAGACCTATTAATTTAAATGTTCCTTTTCCTAATAGTTATCTTACTGGTTGTGTTGGTGAGGGATGCCGTCAAATAGGAGATAATTGGTATACTTGGATAAACAATGTTGATAATCAAAAATCTTTAGCAGCTGCTTATAGTAAGCTTGAATATTCTGTTTATTTGAATAATGAACTTATGAGTAAAATTAGAACTTATAATAAAAAAATGGTTAATGATAGTAATGGATATTTAGATTTGAGTATAAATGTCGATGGAAGTAGCCAGTTTTTCAAAAGTAATGAGGTCGGTATTTGTAACTTAGTTAATGGTAATGATAACAATGCAACATTGTGCTCTAAAAATCCAGGATATTTTGGCCTTGGTATTGCTGAAAAGTGGGGGAGGTAGTTAGTAATGAAGTGGTCTTATGCTGGTGTGGCAGTTATTGTTGCTGGATTGATAGGATTTTCTATACTGTTACTTTTTCAAAATTTAACTACTAAGAATGAAGAAGAATATTATAATTTAAAAGAGGTTTGTGAGGCTTCAATGATAGATGCTATTGATATAGCATACTATCGCGATACGGGGAAACTTAAAATGATTGAACAGAAGTTTGTTGAAAGTTTTATTAGAAGATTTTCAAATGTTGCCTCTTTTAATGCTAGTGGTTATAAGATAGAATTTTATGATATTATGGAAATACCGCCTAAGGTTAGCATTATTATAAAAACTTCAACTGGTCAAGTTAATGTAGGTGGAAGTGCTGAAGAGTTTGAAATTGCCAATCAATTAGATGCAATTTTAGAAACTAAATATAAATATGAAGGAGGAGAAGTGAATGAATAATTTTAGTAATTCGTTAAAGAGGTTTTTTGGTAATAAGAATACAGTAACAATAATAGGGGTGCTTATATGTATATTGGTATTATATGTTGGCTATAATTATCGTATCAAACAAGCTACTACACCAGTTAGAGTTCCTTATGCTAATCAAACTATTCAACCTAGAACTTTAATTACTGCTGATATGATATCTTACACTGAGGTATTACCTAGTACATTAAAGGGTAAATATATTTTGAATGCTAATTTGATTATTAATAAGTATTCTAACTATAATACTATAATTCCAGCAGGAAGTATGTTTTATAGTGATGCGGTAATTAATGAAAGGGATTTGCCTGATTCAGCGTTTGGGGCTATTCCTCAAGGATATACTGTTGTTAGTTTTCCAGTAACAATGGCGTCAACATATGGTAATTCAATGTATCCTGGTAATTATATTAATTTATATTTTAAGGCAATAAATGAGGATACTAAAAAATTGGTATTTGGTAAATTAATTAGTAATATTGAAATTTTAGATGTTAAAGATAGTTCTGGTAATCACGTTTTTGAAAATACTAGTGAGTCTAGAACACCAGCTTATATTTTATTTGCTGTTCCAGAAGAACAACACGTATTAATTAGAAAAGCTATGTATTTAACTAGAATTTCAGCAGAGCTTATACCTGTTCCTAACACTGCTACTTTAACTGAGGAAGATACAGTTGTTTTGGATAGTCAAGCTTTAGCTCAATTTATTATTGAAAGAACCGAAAGATATGAACTAGAAGATATTAATATTAGTAATGGCGATAATAATAATGCTGATAATAATCAAGAGTAAAGAGGGATAATTATGGATAATGTTTTTTCACAAATTGATTTTGGTCCATTACAACAATTAATTGTTAATGATGATGTAACGGATATTTCCTATAGCAATAATGGTCAAATATGGCTAAAAACGTTATCTAAAGGTGTTTTTAGGGTTGAATGTGCAGCGATTAATAATGCTTTTATGGAAAAGTTGGCGTTTCAGTGTTCAAATGCTATGGGTAAAAGTTTTAATATGGCTAATCCTTTTTTGGACGCTGAATCAGCAGAACTTCGTATGAATTTTGTTCACGATTCAATTGCTAAAAATGGAATTGCGGTGTTAATTAGAAAAACGCCTGCTAAAATTAGATTACAGAAAGATAAAATTATTCAAGAAGATTATATTAGATTAGATATTCATGACTTTTTACTAAAGTGCGTTGAAGGTCATTGTAATATATTAGTAAGTGGTGAAACTGGTAGTGGAAAGACAGAATTTGTTAAATATTTAGCTGCTCACACTAAAAATAATGAGAAAATTATCACAATTGAAGATACTTTGGAACTTCATTTGGATAAAATATTTCCTCATCGTGATATAGTGGCGATGAAGACTAATAATATAGCCAGTTATTCCGATGTGCTTGTAACTTGTATGAGACAAAATCCTAGGTGGATATTGTTGTCCGAAGTTCGTAGTGCTGAAGCAGTAATGGCAGTTAGAAATTCAATATCGTCTGGTCACAATATTTTGTCTACAATACATGCTGATAGAGCATCTTCAATACCTAGTCGTATGTATAGTCTACTTGAAACCAATTTGGAAATTGATCAGTTTTTGAGAAGTATTCATAGGTATGTCCAATTAGGTGTACATATAAAAGGGTATTACAGTACAAAATATCAAAGATTTCATCGTGAAGTTGCTGAAGTTGTGGAATTTTATGTAACTAGTGATACTAATGAGGCAAAATGTAATACTTTGTATAAAAAAACTCCTGATGGTAAAGAGATTATTAATAATCCTAGTGAATATTTAATTTCTTATTTAGAAAGTCAAGGAATAATAATACCAAAAGATATTTTGGTAAAAGAGGTATTACATGAGTCAAATGATGAAGATAATTTCTTAGAAGATGTGTTTGATGATAATAATGAATAAAAGTTTTATGTTGAAAGTGGGTGATTTATGGAATTTTTAATTATAGGTGTAGTTATATTGTTTGTATTTATGTATAGAACTCATAAGGGTGAAAGTGTGTATAAGTTTATTGTACAACAAGTCGGTGTTGCTTATGAAAAATTTGCTCCATATTCTTTTAAAGTTATGAGGGAAAAAGCTAAGGAATTGGGGCAAGAATATACGGTAAGACAATATACTATGCAAGTAATAATATTTGCAACAATTGCTGGATTGGTTGGATATTTATATAATTATAATTTGTTTATTACTATTATTTATATTGTATTAGCAGTATCGGTTATTCCATATTTGACCTATTTACGTTGCAAGAGAATTTACAGTGAATTTATATTTGAACAAGTTCAGGTGTATACTACTAATACTATAATGGAATTTAGAACTACTAATGCCTTTGTAAAGGCATTGGAAGGTGTTGTTGAATCTGGAGTGTTAGAAGAACCTTTGCTTTCTGATGTTAAGATGATGATAAGTTTATCTTATCAAAACGGAGATATATACGAATCCATTAGATATATGGATAATAAGTATCCATATTATATTGTTAAGAATATGCATCAATTATTTTTACAAGTTACTAAAGAAGGGGCAAAAGATACAGCAGAAACATTTGAAAATATGTTATCTGATATTGACATGCTTGTTGAAAATGTTTATCGTGATAGAATGGACAGGCAGTCTTTTCACAAGCAGTTTGTTCAGTATGGCGTAATATTATATGCACTTATTATGTTAATACAGCTTCTTTTAGGTACTGAAAGTTATATAAATATGCTTGATATGTGGTTTGTAAGAGTACTTGTAAATTTGATAGTAGTTATCAATACATATTTCCTTCTTTCGGGTGAAAAATACTATAATGAGAATGTGGGTGCTGAATAATGGAGATATTGATAGTTGGATTAATTTTATTTTTTGTGTTAGAATATAATAAGAAGTTGAGTACAAATAAGTTTATTAATGATAATAAGCAGTATTTTAATTTCTTGAAAGAAGATGACTATGAATTTTTGCTTAAAGCTAAATATGGTGATAAAGTTGATCCAGAAAAAGCTTTTATGAAAAGGATTAGAAATGCTTTGTTAGTTATATTATTACTTATATTTATATTTTTATCAAAATTAAGTTTTATTAATGTATTAGCCGCATTGATAGTTGGATATTTGATATATAAATCTGATTATAATACGTTAAAAAAATATTACAAAAATCATTTACACGAGATTAATATGACTTTGCCTTATTATTTAAAGAGTTTAGAAATATTAATACATCATTATACTGTACCGGTTGCACTTGCAAAATCTATTGATGATGCTCCTGAAGTTTTTAAACCAGGTCTTAGAAAACTTGTTAATAAAATAGAAGCTGGCGATTCTTCAATTAATCCTTATATGGATTTTGCAATTGAATATCCTGTTAGGGATTCAATGAGAATGATGAGACTTTTATATAGATTGGGACTTGGTGCTCAAGAAAATAAACATGAACAATTAATTACTTTTTCAAAGACAATAAGTAATTTACAAAATAAGTCAAGGGAACAAAAATATAAAGCAAGATTAGATAAAATGGAAAAGAAAACAATGACAATGTTAGTATGTACAGGTTTTGGTACGATGTTATTACTTGTGATTTCAATATTTATGATGATGAAAGCATAAATTTTGAGATATATTAATTTGTATTAGAAGGGAGGTTGTTATAAATGAAGGAAGCTACAGGTGAATTAAATATGACGGTTGTAACTATAGTTGCTATTGCCGCTATAGGAGCAATTTTATGGGCTTTATGGCCTAGTATTCAAAAAACAATAGAAAATGCTTGGGGATCAGGAACAACAGATTGTGCTCCTGGACAAGTACCAGATCCTCAAACTGGTAAGTGCCAATAGTTTAACAAAGAATAAGGTGATTTAAATGAGAGATGCGTTTGGTGGAGCATTTTTGATAAAAGTGATGTTAATATTTTTGGGTATATATGTTGCTTTTATGGCTGTTGCTCTTAATTATGCTAAAGCTTTTAAAGTTAAAAATTATATTATTAATGTAATAGAACAATACGAGGGTGTTTCTGAGGAAGCTTATAATACGGTTAATAATTATATTAATGGTATTGGATATAATCCAGCCTTAGATCCTCAAGATTTGTCTGGGCAAGAATGTCTTAATGGGCAATATAATAGGGCGTATTGTATTAAACAAATGTATAGTGATGCTAATAGAGGAACGTACTATATGGTTACTACGTATATGAAATTTGAGTTACCTTTCTTTGGTTTGAACATTTCTATACCGATATCTGGAGAAACCAGACTTGTAACGAATAATTAGAAAGAGGGATTTTATGAATGTTATAATAGCAAATAAGTATAGTGATATGCTTAAAACTTTGGAAATCGATGTTATTAAATCCATCGAGGGTGAATTTACTGTAGATGAGATTATAGATTCTTTTTCTAATTTTTTCTTTCAAAGAATGATTCTGGATATTACGGCAATAAAAGATTATAAAGATTTAAAGAATATTCAAAAGTTATCTGTTAATTTAGATATGGATAAGGTGATATTACTTTTGGATGATTCTGCAGAAAGTGAATCGGCATTGTATTTATCTAGGTTGATTAGTATGGGTATATATAACTTTACTAGAAATAAGGAAGGTATAATGTATTTATTTAATCATCCTAATAGTTATCGTGATGTGGCACATATTCATCAGCTTGAAAATTTAACAGAGCAAATTAATGATAGAATTATTACTAAAAATATGCGTATTTTAGGGATTAAAAATTTAACAGATCATGCTGGAGCTACAACTTTTATATATATATTGAAAAAACAACTTGATAGTTATTATAATGTTGTAGCACTAGAAGTAGATAAGAGGGATTTTATTTATTTTAATGATCCTAATATGGTATCTACTACTTCTGCAGATTTACCTAAAATGCTTATGAAGTATAAGGATGTGGACATTATTCTTGTTGATTTAAATAGTTATGAGAGTGAAGATGTATGTAATGATGTACTTTATTTGCTTGAACCTTCTGTTATAAAATTAAATAAACTATTAATGGTTAACAGAGGAGTATTTAATAAGATGGCTGGCAAGAAGATAGTTCTTAATAAGAGTTTGCTTACTTCTAAAGATGTTCTTGATTTTGAATATGAAGCAAATACGAAGGTATTTTACAATATGCCGCCACTAGATGAGAGAAAGAACAATGAAAATTATATAAATCCATTTTTATCAAAGCTTGGTTTTGTTAAACAGGTAAAAGAAGTTAACGAAAATAAGGGTAAGATATTTGGTTTATTTAAGTTTTAATTGTAAAAAAGATCAATAAATATTGACTTTTTTTAGTATATAGTGTAATATTTATGTATAAATGTGAGGAGGATTTTATGAATATTTTGGCTTGCCCTGAGGGCTTAGGAACTTTAGTAACTTTTATTAAAAAAGGTGTTATTCCTATTATTCAAATTGGTATTCCAATACTTTTAATTATTTTTGGTATGCTTGATTTAGGAAAAGCAGTAGTAGCTGGTAAGGAAGATGAAATTAAGAAAAATCAACAATTATTAGTTAAAAGAGCAATTTCTGCGGTAGCAGTGTTCTTTGTGGTAACTTTAGTCACTCTTGTATTTGGTTTATTTGCAAGTTCTGGTACAGCTGGTGAAGATACTTATGAAGATAGCTGGACAGAATGTTGGGATGAAGCTTAATAAGCTTTTTTCTTTTTTCTTTAAAAAGATATTGTATTAGATATCTTTTTTTTGTTATAATAGAATTACGAGGTGAATAGAAAATGAATGAATATAAAGTTACGACTTATAGTGAAGAGGAGACTTTGGCGGTTGCACAAAATATTGAGTCTGAGAAGTTTCCTAATATGATTATTACTTTGAATGGTGATTTAGGTAGTGGAAAGACTGTTTTTACTAAAGGTTTAGCACACGCTATGGGAATAGATAGTGTAACTTCTCCTACTTTTAATATAGTTAAGGAATATGAAGGGGAATTGCCTTTATATCATATGGATTTGTATAGGGTTGAAAATAATATCGATAATTTAGGATTGGAGGAATATTTTACTAAAGGTGGAATAGTAGTGATTGAATGGGCTGATATGATTAAGGAATATTTGCCTAAAGAAAGGCTTGATGTTAAAATTAAGATTGTTGATGAAAATACTAGGGTGTTGATTTTTATTCCTCATGGGGAAAAATATGAACAATTATGCGAGGCAGCTTTATGATTAGTTTATTTATAGATACATCTAATAGTGATGTATCTATTGCTGTTTGTAAAGATGATGAAATTTTAGCTAGTATTTGTGATAGTATTCCTAATATGCATTCTGTATATGTTGTTCCTTATTTGGAAAAAATTGTGAATGAAGCTGGTGTTGATTTTTCTGATATTGATAAAATTATGGGTGTTAATGGGCCAGGTTCTTTTACAGGAATTAGGATTGGGCTTACAGTAGCTAAGATTTTAGGTTATTGTTTAAATAAGAGTATAATTCCAGTATCTTCACTCAAGGCTTTGGCATTATCATCAAGCGGTGATTATATTATGTCTATTATAGATGCTAGAAACGATAATTATTATATTGGGTTTTATGATAGATATTATAATGAAATTATTCCTGAACATTTTGCAAATATAGAGGAAATTAACGATTTGTTGCTTAAGTATGATGATGTATGTTTAGTTTCTAATTCTGAATTAAATATTAATAATTATATTGTTAATAAAGTTTCTTATGATGTTTTAAATATAGTTAATTATTATAAGGATGAAGAAGAAATTGATGCACATAATCTTAAAAGCAATTATTTGAAATTACCTCAAGCGGTATGTGATCATAATGATAAATGAAGTTAATGTTGATGGTGATAATCCTTTTTTAAATAGAGCTATATATTTGGTTGATAATGTTGAGTGTGGAAAACTTGATTATTTGCTTATGTATGATAGAATGGAAATTCAAGATATTTTTGTTGATGTTAATTATCGTAATCAAGGTATTGGTACAAGGTTAATGGCGTATTTGATTAGTGTGGCGATTGACAATCATGTTGTTAATATTACTTTAGAGGTAAGAATTAGCAATGAAGTAGCTAGATCTTTATATAAAAAATTTGGATTTAGAGAAGTGGCTCTTAGACATAATTATTATGGCGATGAGGATGGTATTTTAATGGAAAAACAGGTGATGTAAATGAAGGATATATATTGTTTGGCGATAGAATCTTCTTGTGATGAAACAAGTATGAGTATTGTTAAAAATGGAGTAGAAGAAGTAGCTACTGTGGTGTTATCACAAATTGATATTCATAAAACTTATGGAGGAGTGGTTCCAGAGGTTGCTAGTAGAAGTCATGTTGAGAGTATTACTATTGTTTTGGATGAAGTTTTAAATAAGGCTAATATGACAATGGATGATATTGATATAATCGGGGTTACTTATGGTCCTGGTTTAATCGGTTCTCTTTTGATTGGGTTACAGGCTGCTAAGACTTTGGCTATGCTTTACCATAAACCTTTAGTCCCTGTACATCATATAGCTGGTCATATATATGCTAATAATTTAGAGGAAAGATTAAAATTTCCGTTGATTGCATTGGTTGTGAGTGGTGGTCATACTGATTTAATATATATGAAGGAAGATTATTCTTTTGAAAGAATTGGTTCTACTTTAGATGATGCTGTAGGCGAAGCGTATGATAAAGTGGCTAAGGTATTAGGTCTATCTTATCCTGGGGGACCACTTATTGATAAATTGGCAATGCAAGGCGATGATACTTATAATTTGCCATATCCCCTTGATGATAGTAGCTATAATTTTAGTTTCAGTGGTTTAAAGAGCGCTGTTGTTAATTTGGTACATAATGAAAAACAAAGAGGATGTGAAATTAGAATTGCTGATATGGCTTTTAGTTTTCAAAAAAGGGTTGTAACCGTTATTACAAAAAAAACGATGAAAGCTATAGCAGAATATAATGTTAAAAATTTGGTTATTGCTGGTGGTGTAGCAGCTAATAATGGACTTAGGAGTAAAATGGTTGAACTTATTAAAGATAAGAATATAAAACTTTCTATTCCAAGAATTAAATACTGTACGGATAATGCAGCGATGATTGGTGCTGCTGCTTATTATGCTTATAAAAAAGGTATAGTAGCTGATTTATATCTTAATGCTAAGGCTACTGATAGTTTATATAATGATTAATTTAATTATAAAAATTTGATATAATTGTTAATAGATAGGAGTGGGGTATGGGATTATTTAGTAAAATAAAGACATTTTTTGGAAATAAGGATATTTCGCTTGGGACTTATGATGAGGGGTTAAAGAAGACGAGGGGAGAATTTGTTTCTAAACTTTCTAATTTAAGTAAGAAATATAAATTTGTAAATGATGATTATTTTGAAGAATTAGAAAATATTCTAATTATGGCTGATATTGGTGTTAATACTGTTTTGAAATTTGTTGATTTGTTAAAAGATAGAGTTAAGAGGGAGAATATTAAAGACAGCGAGACTTTAAAAGAAATAATTGTCGATGAACTTTTTGTAATGTATGTTGATGAGGGGATAATCGATAGTAAAATACATTATGAAGAGTCTGGAGTTACAGTTTTATTGTTTGTTGGCGTCAATGGTGTTGGTAAGACTACTACTATTGGAAAAATTGCTTCTAAGTTAAAAAATGAAGGTAAAAAAGTCATGTTAATTGCAGGTGATACTTTTAGGGCTGGAGCAGTTGAGCAAATTATGGCTTGGGGTGAAAGAAGTAACGTTAGAGTAGTTTCTAAGCAGAATGCTGAGCCTGCTAGTGTTATTTATGATGGATTAGAGGAAGCTATTAATGATAAATATGATGTGGTGCTTATTGATACAGCTGGAAGATTACAAAATAAAGTTAATTTGATGCAAGAACTTTCTAAAATTAATAAGGTTATTAAAAGTAAGATTGCTAATGCACCTCAGGAGACCTTGTTGGTAATCGATGCAACAACGGGTCAAAATGGTATTTCTCAAGCTAAGGCTTTTAAAGAAATAACGGATATTACAGGAATTGTTTTAACAAAATTGGATGGTACTGCTAAGGGTGGAATTGTACTTGCTATTAAAGAAGAGATAGGTATACCAGTAAAGTTTGTTGGTCTTGGAGAAAAAGAAAGTGACTTAGAGACTTTTGATATTGAAAAATATATTTATGGTTTATTTAAAGATTTAATATAGAAAGGGTTGAAAATATGCAAAATGAAAAGATTAAAAAGGTAGAAAGGATATTTTGTATTGTAACTGGTGTTATTGCTTTAGGGTTAATAATTGCGGCTTTTATAAATTATATTTTTGTACCAGCGGCTTGTACAATGTTAGCACTTTGTTTTTTTGGATTGTGGTATATGAATAAGGATGATACTGATAAAAAGACGATGGCATTTATGTTCTTTATTGCTGGGATAGCATTAGTTGTTTTTGGAGTTATTTATACAATAATTAAGACGAGATAATGGATAAATTTGATTATATGATAGTTTTATATGACTATTATGGTGAATTATTTACGGATGTTCAAAGAAAGTATTTTGAAGATTATTATTTCAATAATTATACTTTGTCAGAGATAGCTACTAATTATAAGGTTAGTAGGAATGCAGTTTATAAGAATATAAATGCTACTATGGAAAAGTTATTGTTCTATGAAGATAAATTAAAATTGTGGCAAAAAAAGAGATTGCTTAATGATATTTTGGTAAATATTAAAGATGAAGAGGTAATTCAAAAGATTAATCAGTTATATTAGGTCGGTGATTTTTATGAGTGAGAATGGTAAGGGTAAGTATAGGGTAGTTTATGATTATTCTAAAAGAACAAAAGGTGGAATAGTGGATGCTTTGTTTTTGGTCGGTATTATTATGACTGCTGGTCTTTGGTTAATGTTGTTAATATTTGGGAGGTAATGTTTATGAATGAATTACAAGAAGGGTCAATGCTAAAAAGATATGCTGATGAATTAACGGCTGTTAATTATATTACAAATCCTGCTATTGCTAGGGAAGAAGAATTGAAGAAGTTGATGTTAGTTTTGTTAACGCCTGAAAAATCAGCTGTTTTGGTTGGTAAGCCTGGCATTGGTAAAACGGCTATTGTTGAAGGGCTAGCTTATAATATTCAATATGATAATGTACCTAACTTGTTAAAGGGATATCGTATTTTTAGAGTTAATACTACGGCATTATTAGGTAATGATAATGGTGAAAATAGGGTTTTAAAATTAATTAAGGAATTACAAAGTATGGATAAAATTATTCTGTTTATCGATGAAATTCATACTTTAATAGGTAATGATGCTCAAGGTGCTTTGGATTTGGCTAATATGTTTAAGGAAGGTTTAAGTAGAGGTACTATTAAGATGATAGGTGCTACTACTACTTATGAATATGAAACATATATTTTGAGGGATAAGGCTTTTGTTAGAAGGTTTGAAAGAATTGATGTTGAAGAGCCAACACAAGAGATGTGTGTTAAGATATTAATGCAGACTTTGCCTAAGTTGGAAAAACAAACAGGAGCTGTTTTGGATTATACTGATTTCCAAAAAGAAAAGTTATTTAAATTTATTGTTAATATGACTAGTGAGTATAAGAGGGTATATGAGATATCATCTAGATATCCTGATATTTGCTTAACTATATTAAGGCAAGCGTTTAGTAATGCTTTATTTGAAAATTCTAATAAGGTGACTTTTAAAAATATATATGATGCGATTAGGTTTACTAAGGCAGTATATCCTGATGTTATTAAGAAAGAATTAGTTATATTTAAGGAGGAATTTAAGGAAGAACTCGCTAATGAAAATGTTGTTGTTGATCCTTTAAATTATTTAAATTGATAAAGAGAAAAATATATCTTTAGTTAAGATATATTTTTTAATTTTGATGTAGGAAATATTTTATAGTCTGTTTTAGTTGTTTTTGGTATTCTTGGATATTTTCTTCTTCTTTTGGATAGCCATTTTCTTTTATATAGAGAAAATTGTTTGCTATATTTAGAATGCTTTGTTTGCTTTTGTTAGATAAACTTTCATAGGTGTAATTACCTATTTTTTGTTTTGAAATTATAAATGATATTGGTATTTTTTGAATGTATTCTTGTTCTTTTTTGATTTCTTCGTTAATATTATTTTTATAATATTCAATAAGATGTTTTTCTAACTTTTTAAAAAATGATAGTAGTTGTGTTTCATCTTTAAAAGTTTGTTTGTTGGATAAATATTCTTCATATTCTGTATGTCTTTTTTTAATGTATGTATTTTCATTATTATGAATAAAGTCATTGATGATTATTTCAGTGTAATCAGCGATTTCTTCTAAGGTGTTGTTATCTTCATCGATGTTTTTAATTATTTTGGTAAATGGTTTTTCGTCGCTATCTTTTTCTATTTTGTATTTTCCAAGTGATATTAGTAAAAAGGCTGTACTTGTAAATGCAATGCCATTTATAAAACCTTTAAAAGCTTTATTTTTCATATATCCTCCATTTCAGTTATTATTATAGCATGGATATTTTATTTATCAATGTGTAATTGTAAATATGTATAGTAATATTTTATTTGCAAATAAAAATACTAATCAATTTATTTTCTGATTAGTATTTTTTCTATGTAGCTTACAATCATATACATTATGTAGGAAACAAAGGCTAGAATAATTATTCCGGTTATAACAAGGTTTAGATTAAAAACTTGTGAACCATACATTATTAGGTAGCCGATTCCTTCTTTTGATACTAGAAATTCTCCCATTATAACGCCGATTAAAGACATACTAACGTTAATTTTTAACGAGCTAATTATAGTGGGATAATTGCTTGGTAAGATTACCATTTTTAATATTTGAAACTTGTTTGCTTTAAAAGATTTTAATAGATTTATTTTGTTTATATCAGTATTTGAAAATCCATTATATACAGTAATGGTGGTGACTATTACAGATATTAGTAATGCCATGATAATTATGGAATTTATGCTGGCACCTGCCCATATTATAATTATTGGTCCAAGAGCTACTTTGGGTAGACTATTTAAAATGGTTAAGTATGGATCCATAACTTTGGCTATAAATTTATTCCACCATAGAATTATGGCAATGAGGGTACCAATAATTGTTCCTAAGATAAAACTTATAAATGTTTCATAGATGGTTATATATATGTGATTAAAGATATTATTTTGATTATATAGATTAATTATTGTTTTTATCACTTCTTTTGGGCTTGATGTGATAAATGTATTTATTATTTGTTTATCGGCAAGAAATTGCCATATAATTGTGAGACCGATAATTATTGTTATTTGGACTAAAAATATTAGTATTTTGTTTATTTTTATTTTTTTTATGTATTCTTTATGTTCTTTGCTATACATGGTGATCAATTTCTTTCCATATTTCTTGATAGTATATTGGAAATTCTTTACATTTGCGGTTTTCTATTGGTGTTTTCGCATCTGTTAGGTTTATTTTAAATATTTTTTTTATTTCTGCTGGTCTTTTAGTTAGGACAATGATACGTTCTGCCATTGAGATTGCTTCAGCTAGATCATGGGTTACCATAATAACTGTCTTTTTTTCTTTTTTTATAATTCTATATACATCGTCTGATACTGCTAATCTTGTTTGATAATCTAAGGCTGAGAAAGGTTCATCTAATAGAAGAATATCTGGGGAAATGGCAAGTGTTCTGATTAATGCAACTCTTTGTCTCATACCACCAGATAAACTTTTAGGATAACTATCCATAAAGTCTTTTAATCCGTATGTTTTTAATAGATCTTTGACTTTTTTTATGTTTTCTTTGGTTAGTTTTTTTTCTATTTTTAAACCTATTAAGCAATTTTCAAATATTGTTAACCAAGGGAAAAGAGAATCTTGTTGGAGCATATAACCAATTTTGCTTTTATGGGGATTTGGGAAAATGATATTTCCATTTGATTTTTTTTCTAAACCACATAGAATAGATAAGAGAGAAGATTTTCCACAACCGGATGGACCTACTATAGCGATGAATTCGCCATCTTTTACTTCTAGAGTTAAGTCTTTAATGGCGGTTATTTCTTCTTTTTGATTGTGATATTTTTTGCTAATATTGTTAATGATTAATATATTGTTATTCATTTTATTTGAAATATTTAGTGTATATTAATTTGTCATAAGGTGATTTTTCAGTGAGTTCTTTTGACGCTATCATGATATCTTGTAAGTGATTCCATTCTTCTTCATTAATATTAATTTTTTCTTTCCATGCGTTACCATTTTTATATCTTTCTATCATTTTGGTTAAATCACTATGGGAAGTATCTGGGAAAAAGCTAATTATTTTTTGAGCTATTGTTTCAGGATCGTTATTTTTTACATAATCCAATCCTTTTTGAATGGCGTTACAAAATGATTTAATTATTTTGGGGTTGTTTTCGATATAACTTTTTCTAGCGTTATATGCGGTATATGGGACATTACCTCCTAATTCCCCAATATATGCTACTACGTAGCCCAGGCCTTCTTTTTCTACACTTGTGGCATTTGGTTCAAATAAGGTAACAAAATCACCTGTTCCTCCAATAAATGCTCCTTGCATAGCGGCAAATGCAATTGATGTGTCTATGATTAAATCTTTTTGGGGGTCAATTCCATTTTGTCTTAATGCCCATTCAAATGTCATTTCAGGCATACCTCCAGCACGACCTCCAATTACATATTTGCCTTTCAATTCTTCTAATTTGAAATTGTCATATTTTTTTCTTGCTACTAAAAATGAACCGTCTTTTTGTGTTAATCCGGCGAATGTTTGAACATAATCTTTTTCACCATTTTGATAGACATATATCGTCGCTTCACTGCCAGAAAATCCGATATCCACATCTTTAGATAAAACTGCAGCCATTACTTTATCGGCACCTGGTGTTAAAATTAATTCAATTTCTAATCGTTCATCTTCAAAATATCCCTCATTTATTGCTACATATTGTGGGGCATAGAATATGCTATGAGTTACTTCAGCTAATTTAATTTTAGTTAAATTATTTTTTTCTTTTCCATTTATTATAGTAATAATTGCTACTGATATAGCAATTATAGTTATTGCTATACCATACCATATTTTTTTCATTTTTACCTCCTTCAATCATTTTTATTATATTCATATAATTTTAATTGGTGTTAAGTATTACTATATAAATATATTTGTAAAAATATATTTTTTATAGTATAATGTTGTTGGTGATTTTTATGAAAATTAACAGTGTATCTTTAATGGTCAGTGCTGTTAGAAGAAGTCAATATCCTATCGATCAGTTACCGGAGTTTTTGTTGGTTGGTCGTAGTAATGTTGGGAAAAGCAGTTTTATTAACACTTTGATATGCAGAAAAAATTATGCAAGAACTTCTAGTAAGCCTGGGAAAACGCAAACTTTAAACTTTTATTTAGTAAATGAAGAGTTTTATTTTGTTGATGTTCCTGGCTATGGATTTGCGATGGTAAATAAAAATTTGAAGAAAAAATTTGGTATGATGATCGAGGAATATTTGGAGAATAGGGAAAATTTGAAATTGGTTTTTATGCTTATTGATTTTAGGCACAAACCAACGGAAGATGATGTTTTGATGTATAATTTTTTGAAACATTACAATATACCACTTAAGGTTGTGGCTATGAAAGTAGATAAAGTAACTAAGAATAATCGTGATAAAAATGTTAAACAGATTATTAAAGTTTTAAATATACAAGATGAAAATGAATTAATACTTTTTTCTTCAATTACTAAGGTTGGTAAACAAGAAGTATATAATGAATTAGATAAACTATTGATTAATAATGTTAATTAATAGTTTTTTTGTCATTTTTTTAATAATTTCATAATTTATATTGGGTGATATGTTGAAGGATATAGTGTGTAAAGATGGCTTATATTTGTTAAAGTATCCTAATTACTTTATTGGGGATGATTATGAGAAAATTATTATTTTGGTAAAGGAGATTCTAAAAAATAAACCTTTTATTGATATAAAAAGTGGTCTTTGTATTTTTGATGTTTATTTTAATGATTATTATGGGATCGTTTTTGAGATAAAGTATAATTTTTGGGATAGTAATTATTTTGATGTTAAATTAATAATCCATATTGATAGTATTTTTTTATTTGAGATGGATTATTTTGATATTGTTAAATTGGATTTAAAGGGAAATATTTATTTTTATAATGATAGGTATTATTTTGAACCAGTGGAAAAGATTAATATTAAAAGGCTGGGTGATGTTTTTGAATATGGAGAACTTGTGTATGGTGAAGATGTTTTTAATATTGTAAATAAAGGGATAAGATGGTTTATTAAACAGACACATAATTTTTCATAATTTGACCATACTTTTAATTTATTTTTGATATAAAATATGTTATAATTATTAAGGTGGTAGTATGGATAAGAAGTTTAAAACGCTTCAAGAACAAGTTGATATATTAGAGAGTAAAGGCCTATTAATTGAGGATAGAGATGAATGCATTGATATTTTGCTTAGGGAGAATTATTTTTTTATTAATGGTTATAGGCATTTGCTTATGAAATCACCACAGGATAGAAATTTTGTGGTGGGTTCTACTTTTAGGGAATTATATTCAATATTTTTGTTCGATCGCTATCTTAGAAATATTATTTTTAAAAATTTGTTAATTGTTGAGAATAATATGAAGTCAATTATTAGTTATCAATTATCTAAAAAATATGGTTATCGTGAGAAAGATTATCTTAATGCTAAGAATTTCACTAATGATCCTGATAAGTCTAGAAGGGTAAAGGACCTTATTAATAAGATGAAAAGGCAAATTAGAGTCAATGGGCAACAACATACGGCAACGATGCATTATATTACTAATTATGGGTATATTCCATTATGGGTGTTGGTTAAGTTGCTTTCATTTGGGGTGATAAGTGATTTGTTTACGGTATTAAAACCTGAGGATAAAGTTGGTATTGCTGATATTTATGATGTTGAAGTGAGTCAGCTTGAGGATTTTTTACCTATTTTAGCTAACTATCGTAATTTGTGTGCTCATGAGGATATTTTGTATGATCATAGAACTGATAAGAGTATAGATAATAATATATATCACGAAAAACTCGGTATTTTGCAAATGGATGATGAGTATATATATGGTAAGAATGATATTTTTGCAGTTGTTATTATTTTGAAATATTTACTTACGGATGCAGAGTTTAGACTTATGATGCGTGAGATAGATTATGAAATTGGAAAATTGTCTGGGGTAATTAAGTCTATTCCACTTGCTAAAATTTTGGATAGAATTGGTTTTCCAGAAAATTATATGGAATTAGTTAATATGTAGGAGGAAATATGAAAAAGAATATTACTGGTTGTATTGTTTCTAGTGTTGTTGCTTTCTTTGTGGGGGTGATTGGAACTTATTTGGTGGTTGTTAATTTTAATCCGACTACTGAAAACGTTATTAAAAATATTAAAAGTGTAGAGGTTGTTGATAATAGTATTGCTGATGCTGTTGAAAAAGTTTATGATGCTGTTGTGGTAATTGAAGCATATAATAACGATACTCTAAAGTCTACGGGAACAGGATTTGTTTATAAGAAAACTGGTGGTAAAGGTTATATTATGACTAATAATCATGTTGTCGATGATGCTAATAATGTTAAAATTATTTATAGTAATGGTACTACTACTACTGCAGATATTTTAGGTAAGGAAACTTATTCTGATATTGCTGTTTTAACTGTTAAAGATGATACTGTTTTGTCTGTGGTTTCATTAGGTGATAGTACAAAGATGAGACTTGGGGATACTGTTTTTACTATTGGTTCACCTTTAGGCTCAGAATATAGTGGTACTGTTACTAGAGGAATACTTTCTAATAAGGATAGGTTGGTGGCGGTATCTTTAACGAGTGGATCAACCAGCGATTGGATTATGAAAGTGTTGCAAACGGATGCTGCAATCAATCCTGGAAATAGTGGAGGACCGTTACTTAATATTAATGGTGAAGTAATAGGAATTAACTCTTTAAAATTAGTTGAGAATGAAATTGAAGGTATGGGATTTGCTATTCCTATTGAGGATGCAATTTATTATGCTGAAATTTTAGAAAAAGGAGAGAAGATATCTAGACCTTATATGGGTATCGGAATGCTTGATATTAGTAATCCGTATTCTTTGAGATATTATGGAATTAATATTGATTCTTCTGTTACTTCTGGTGTGGTTATTACTGAGGTTGAAAAGAATTCTCCTGCTTATAAAGCTGGTCTTCAAAAAGGAGATGTTATATATCAAATTAATGATGAGGATGTTAACAGTATAGCTGAATTTCGTTATGTGCTTTATAAGAGTAGACCTGGTGATACGATTACTTTAAAATATTATCGTGGTGCAGATAAAAAGAGTGTAAATGTCAAGTTGGTGAAAAATGATAATTAGTATATGTATTTATATTGATTGTGATTATGTTAAATTTGAAATGTGAATGTAAATTTTGGAATTGCATTTGCATTTTTTTAATTTTTGTTTAATTGTATTACAAACTTTTAACTATTTTTGTATATTTACATAAACTATGGTGAAAGGGTGATTATATGGTCGTAATAGATCCTGGTCATGGTGGTAGTGATCCTGGGGCTTTAGGAAATAATCTTCAAGAGAAGGATTACAATTTATTAATATCTAAATATATGTATGATAGGTTTAGGGAGTTAGGGATACCTGTGGCAATTACTAGAAATGAGGATGTTACTTTGGCCCCTACCGAACGAACGGATATTATTTTGGATGCTTTTGGAAATAATCCTAATGTGGTGGTGATATCTAATCACTTGAATGCGGGTGGTGTGAATTTTAACTAGTAGTAGATAAAATAGTAAATTAACTTTCTATAAGACCTAAAATATTGTATAATATATGTAGTTTTGGTGGTGGTTTTTTGGTAAGAAAATTTTGGAAATTAAAAGATAAGCATGATAGAATAAATGCAAAAAATCAATTAAAAACTTATAGAAAGAGAAAACGAAAAACGGGTAATAAAAATGTTTTTAATTATTATGATAAACAATACAAACAAGATTATAAAAGTTTTATAAATAATAATTATATAAAAGAATCAAATATTAATAATGGTGTATATACTATTAACTGTCCGGAAATTTTCTCTTTAAAAGAAAATTATGATATCAGCTTAGATTTTATATCACATATTGCTTCACTTGCGTGTAATATTATATATAGTAATGTTAGACTTATATATATTAACTTAAAAAAATGTAAAATTTACGATTTAGATTCTTCTTGTGTGTTAGATTCAATAATGTATAAATTGATGCCATTATTAAAGAAACATAATATTAATTTTAAAGTTGATTTTCCTGAAAACAAAGATTCTTTAGCATTTAAAAACATTATTACCACAGGTTTTGTAAACGAAAAAGGCTGGCATACTCAAAATGTGCCAACAAAAAAGATTAGAGAAAAGTTAAAGGAAACAAGTGGTATAAAGTTTGTTGATTTTAATAAAAATAATGTTGAAAACTATGATATAATAACAACTGAGATTGTTGAAATGATTTTTTCGAATTTTATTAATAAAGAAAAATACATAAATTCTATGGGAAAAATTATTTCAGAAATAGTAGATAATGTAAGAGAACATTCTGAAAATAAATCATGGTATATTGTAGGCAATGTTATTCCTAATGATGAGAGTAACAAGAGTAGTATAAGGTTAGCAATTTTTAATTATGGTAATACTATTTCATATAATTTGAAAAACTTTATGGATTATACTGAAGTTTTGTTACCATCAAAGCAAGAAAAGATAGTAAGTGTTAGTAAAGAGATAATAAAAAGGCACGTTCCTTTTTTTAAGAATGATTATTATGAAGAAGAACAAGCTTATACATTTTTAGCAATTCAACAAGGAATAAGTTCAAAAATAATAGATGATAATAATATTAACAAAAGAGGTAGTGGAATATATAAATTAATGAAAGAAATCTATAAAATTTCAGATTTATCTGATGGTGAATGGTCTAATTTATCAATTGTTTCTGGAAATACAATGATAAAGTTTAAAAATAAATATAAATATAGAAAAAATGATGAAATAGATAAAAATTTGTTTCAAATTAACTTTAATGATGAAAATTCTATTTATTATCCCCAAAACCGTGATTGTATTAAAAAATTAAAATATAATATACCAGGTACAATTATTTATTTAGATTTTAAATTTAAGGAGGAATTAATACATGAGTAAAAATTATTTAATTGATTTATCTAAATATAAAAATGATAAAGCAAAGTTTATTGTTGGAAGAGATAATGGTTATAAAGCCAGAGAGAAAGAACAATTAGATAAATTAGTAGAAGAAATTCAAAATGGAAAGCAATGTAAAATTGAATTTGTGATTAGTGAAGAAATATATGGTGTTGTTTCATCGTTTATATTAGGTATGTTATCTGAAATAGTAACTAAAATAAATAATAAAGAAAGAGTATTTGAAATATTTTCTTTTGAAAAATTACCCCTTGAGATAAAAAAGGAATTTATAGAAGAAATAGATTATATTTTAGGTGACTAAAAATGGTTTTAGATATAATTGCTATATGTATATCAATATTAGCAATGGTAGTTAGTATTGTAATTTGGTTAAGTGACAAGAAATCGGTTTGGTATTGGAATATTGTAATTGTTCCGATTCAAGAGTTATTTAAAGAATTTAAGAAGATAGATATTTCAGATAAAACAAATTTTATCGAACATGTTAATGGATACACTAGAAATTTAAAAGATTATATTTCTTTTTTAGAAATAAGTGTAAATCAAAAAAAGGTAGAACAAATAAAAGAATTTATTGAAGATAAAATGGATAAAATTGTTAAAATAGTAATGACAGAAGAAAACGGTGGAAATTATTTGGAGTTAATTTCATCTTTCGAAGTAAGATTATACAAGAAAATAGCAAAATTAATATTAAAAAGAGTAAAAAAAGAAGATTAAATTTTGAAACTAATCTTCTTTTTCTATTATACTTTCAATTTCTTTTCCTAATCTTTCAATGATTCCAACTACAAGTGCATTTCCCATCATGAAGTTTCTTCTTTTGTCTGTCATGCCAGTATTTGTCCAATTATCTGGGAAACCATTAATTCTTTCACATTCTAGAGGTGTTAATAATCTTATTTTTTTGGTCAAGTAATCTTCAACTATATGTGTTGTTCTACTAATTCCACCTTCACTTGTTAACATTGTTCTAGCTGGTGCTTCTAAATTATCAGGACATGGCATGGCACCTTCAGTGTACATATATGGTTCACCGTTAGGTTTAACTCTAGGGATTCTTTTTGTTCCTTTTAAATATTGGAACTTTTTTAAGGCTTCTTTACTTAAAAAGAATTTGTCTTCAACTTTATCCTTTTGAATAATATTTTTTAAAGGATAAATGTCATTACATTCTTTTTCTACTTTAGAAGAATACACTTTACCGTTTATCATAACTCCAGCATTGTAAAATTGTGCTTTAAAATTATCGCTTACTTCAACTAATGTTTCATAACTATCTTTAGTTAAAACAGCAGTGCTAGAATTCAATTCTTCTTTCTTTATTGGAAATTGTTTTATAAATAATCCTTTTTCAAATATAATATCTTTTAAATCAGTTTTAACTAATGATTTATAATAGTTAGTTGATTTATGATATGCAAATATGAAAATTCTTCTTCTTTTTTGTGGTAATCCGTATTCTCCAGCGTTTATAATTCTCCATTCCACAGCATAACCATTATCTGCAAAACTTCTTAAAATAATTCCAAAGTCTCTTCCTCTTTGTTTAGCAGGAGATAATAACAATCTATCAACATTTTCTAAAAGTACAAATGGAGGTTTCTTTGCTTTTAATACATCAGCAATAGCCCACCAAAGAACACCTTTTTTTCCTTCAATACCTTTACTATTAGAAAGGGTTTGTGCAACTGAATAATCTTGACAAGGAAATCCACCAACTAATAAAGTATGGTCAGGTATTTCTTTTTTATTTACTTCAAATATATCAACATTACTCGCATCTTCAGAACCAAATCTTTTTGTATAACAATTAAAAGCATCTTGAGTTTTAGTGGAAGGTTCCCACTGATTAGCCCATACAAACTTCCAATTTCCATTTTCTTTAACTTTATCATCTATTAAAGTAACTTTATTTAAGCCACATCTAAATCCGCCAACACCAGCGAATAATTCTACAACAGTTTTTTTCATGAATAATACTCCTTTATATTGTTTGAAATATCTATTTATATTATAATGTAAATAGATAAAAAGATCAACTTTTATTACTATAAAATTATAAACTAATTTGTAAAAAAGATCAACATTTACTACTAATATTTTATAATATATTTTTAATTAAAACAAGATCGAAAGGAGAATTTATGACAAAAAATTATACTGAAGAAGAAATTACAATTTTAGCTCAATCAGCAATTGGTAAAACTTTTGGTGAGTTACAAGATATGAATGTTAAAACTATTAAGAGTGATGAGTATGATGAGGAAGAAGAAAAGTTTAATAAAGCTTTCTTTGGTCACATATTTGAAAATGATGTTTATAAGTATGGTTCGAATTCTATATCTGCACCTGATTTTGAAGATGCTGGAATCGAATTAAAAGTTACTCCATACAAAAGAAATAAAGATAATACTTTATCCGCTAAAGAAAGATTAGTTTTGAATATTATTAATTACATGGAAGAATATAAAAATGATTTTTACAATAGCCATTTTTGGTATAAAAATAATAGAATTCAAATTATATGGTATTTATATGAACAGGGTATAAATAAAAAAGATTTAAAAGTAACTCATGAAAAGTTGTTTACTTTTCCAGAAGAAGATTTAAAAGTTGTAATTGAAGACTGGAATACGATTATAAAGAAAATAAAAGATGGTAAAGCACATGAAATTTCTGAAGCAGATACAATGTATTTAGGTGCTTGTACTAAAGGTGCAAATTCTCAATCATTAAGACACCAACCATTTTCTCCAATTAAAGCTATGCAAAGAGCATTTTGTTTAAAGACTTCATATATGACTCAATTAGTTAGAAAGTATATTGGTAATTATGAAGATGTAGAACAAATTATTGGAAATAGAGATATTACTTTTAATGAGTTTATTGATAATGTAATTAATAGGTATAAAGGAATGACTCAAAAACAATTAATGGAAGTGTTTAATATTGAATCTAGTGCTAAAAATTTAAATGCTATGTTAATTAGTAGAATGTTTGGAGTTAAAGGTAATTTAAGTGAAACTGATGAGTTTTTAAAAGCTAATATTGTTCCAAGAACAATAAGAGTAGAAGAAAATGGAAGAATAAAAGAATCTATGCCATTTCCAGCATTTAAATTTACTGATATTGTAAATCAAGAATGGGAAACTTCAGATTTAAGAGAAGAGTTAGAATCAACTAAATATATGTTCTTCGTATTTAAAATGGTAAACGGTGAATATGTATTTAAAGGTATTAAATTATGGAATATTCCAGAATTAACATTACAAAATGAAGTTAAGAATATGTGGGATAAAACTATAGAAGTAATTAAATCTGGTAATATAGTAAAAGAAATTGATAATAACGGAAATAGAACAACTAATTTTCCAGGTATGGCGGAGAATAAAGTTTGCCATGTTAGACCACATGCTAGAGATTCAAAAGATACATTTGAATTACCAGTAAGAGATAAATTAACAGGTGTAACAGAATATACAAAACATTGTTTTTGGTTAAATAATAAATATTTAGAAGAAATTCTAGCAGAATTCATGTAAAGTTGATATAAAAAATCAACTTTTTTTAATTTTTTGCATTTTGGCCCCTAAAAAAGTGGTGTTAATTGAGTATATAGTGAAGAGAAATTTTTCACAGTTAAAAATATATATTACCAATTGACCAAATTGTATACTGCAAAAATAATAGTCAAGAGCGTAGTTTATTTACTCTTGATTTTTATTTTTGATTCAATAATTTTTATTTCTAAACAACAATTCTTTGTTGTTTGGTTATTAATCCACTAAAACAGTATGTACATAAATTTATTTATAAAAGATTATTTGTACAAATTATGTAAAATTTTATGAACATAAAAGAATTAAGGTATATAAAGTCAAATAATTAAAACTTATATATTTTATGTACAAAGCTTTGTACAATTTTGCAAGTGCAAAATAAGAATTGCCACCTCAAAAACAACGATAAAATAATAAATATTAATATATTTGGTGGCATCCTCTTATGCCCTTATCAAAGAATATGAATAAATATAATTAAAAATTGTACATTTTGGGGTAAAAAAATCTGAATTTTTTGGGTATATATTGAAGAGCGATAAAATTTTTTAAATTTAGGGTTGCTTTTTTAAACTTTAATTGGGTATATAGTGAAGAGCAAAAATATATACCACTTAAATTTTTCTCTTCGTAGTTTATTAAAAAATAAAAAGGAGATGAAATATGAACAAAAATTATTGGATTATACCGCTAACGGTAGGATTGGATAATAACTTAAAACCATTAGATAAACTAATATATGCTCAAATACTTAGTCTTTCAAAAAATAAGGGATATTGTTATGCAACGAATAACTATTTTGCAAAATTAAATAATTATTTAACTAAAAGAACAATTATCAATTCTCT
>OMCO01000103.1_pt1 | contig 37250 bp, 25 predicted proteins | sample 1645031 | NCBI WGS metagenome assembly OMCO01 (sample SAMEA103958146, study PRJEB25191) | human gut metagenome
CGATACCTCTGTTGAACAGCCATGCCTGATACATTTCCATCATCTCGCTGGTCATGTGAGAGAAGGTGAGGTCTTCGTGATGACGAAACTCCATGAAGCGGTTGGCAGCACTGGTATAGTTGCTCTTGGTGCCAATGCACTGCATCTGCTCCTTCTTGGCTATCTGTTGGCGGAAGAAGGTGAAGACGCTCTTGTTCGGTGGCAGCTGCTGTATCTCCTTAGCTATGTCGTCAATGGTATAAGGGATGCCATCCATCTCCTTGTCATGGATGATACGCTGCATCTGCTTCATCTCCCAATCTATTTGCGACTGAATGAGCTGTAGATGCGCCTGTCTGTTGTTGCGGTTAGAAACAATGATTGCCGACTTCTTGTCGTTCCACTCGTCCGGAAAGACATGATAGTCGGTACTCATCCAGCGCAAGTTGCGCTGGTGGATGAGGTGATAATACAATGTACCTTCCTTTCCCGGAACTGAGGATGCTCTGAATTTTACTTTTACTGTAGCCATAATACTAACTTTTTTATTTGTGACTCATGTTGCTTTTGAGTTATTTACACCTTATTATATATATACAACGTTTTGGCAAGAATGTAGTTGTATGTCAATAGGTATTTGGGAACACATGAAGCACTCTTTTATTTTTTACTTGCTTTTTTTATCTGCTTAGGGAACTCTTTCTGTATGCGAGTAATCATTTCATTCACTTCCTTGTCAATACGATTGAAATTTTTATAAAGGGTTCGCTCCTTGGCATCAGAGGTTCCGAATTTATAGAACTTCGGCAGTGGATAGTTGTCATAGGCAGCTTCTTCCTTCTTGATAGCATTCATATCAAAATTTGTTTTACAGAAGAATTTCGTTGTCTTAAACTCTTCTGCTTTCTGAATATCCATGGAACCTTTTCTGCCAGTTTTTGTAACCGTGAAATCTCGTGCCGTCTGACCACAGAGCCAGCCAGAAGCCATATCGGAAATCTTAGATGCAGGAACCAGACTGTCAAGATTCTCATTGAGATTAATAGAGGTTTTATCTCTGTCGATGGTGATACCTTTTTTCATCTGGACTACCTTTCCGAAAATATCGCCTGATAACCATTCAAGGGTTTCCTTGGCTCTGGCAGAACCACTCACTACATTACCTACGGTTGTGATAATCTTCTGCATACCGACTTTTCCATAATCCGCTTCCAGCTGTGGAAGTTCCTGAAATCCTAACGTTACGGCAACCTTATTACTACGAGCTGTACCTATAAGACGGTCAATCTTATGGAAATATAATGTTGGAAGCTCATCAACTATGATACTTACCGGTACATTTTTTCCCTGTCCGCTGTTTACTCTGGTAACAAGTCGGTTAAGAATCAAAGCATTCAAGGCTCCAATGATACTTTCCATTTCCGGATCATTGGCAATGAGCAGATAGCTTGGAGTTTTAGGATCAGATACTTTCAGGTCGAAATCATCTCCACTGAATACCCAATAAGCCTCTTTGGTTGCCAGACGTGAGGTTTGTACACGGAGTGTACCAATCATACCTTCCAACTGCTCCATCGCTCCATTTTCGTAGGCAGTCTTGAAAGGACCCAGGAGAGGAGATACTTCCGGATCAGTAATCAGAACTTCGAAGATTTCCTCATAGCTATGATTCAGGAAGGAAAGTACATGCGGCATATCTGAATATTGCCCTTTCCAGTAGGCTGGCTCTACAACAAAGTTATTGTCATCCTTGTGTCCTTTGGCAAAAACCTTACCTGTTAACCTTTGGTGTGGTGTTCCTGCAACAGGTGCATATTCTGCCTCCAACTCGTTTCCGTTCTCATCGTATGGTTTCTTCCCATAGTTGACGAAGAAATAAATACAGGCTGCAAGGAAGTTGGTTGCAGAAGTCTGGAAGAACTGGTCACTACCACCACCACTTCCTTTCTGGCCCTTCTGAAGAGACTCAATAAGTGTCTCTGCTGTTTCCTGGGCAGCTGCTAAGTTGGCAATATATTTCTGCTGTATAGGATTTACTCTTCTTGAATACTCTACATTCACGAAGTTGATGATATTGAACTTGCATCCTTTAGGGGTAAGCCCCTTTTTCTGGTTGGTTTTGTAATGATAGAACAACTTTGTTGCCAGGGTAGGGAACTTATAGTCATATACTACCATGGCAAAACCTTTTGCACTATGTTGTCTGATATAAGGTTCTATCACGGAAAAGGTCTTACCGGAACCTGGGGTTCCCACAACCCACGTACCTCTGAATGGATTGATGATGTTTATCCAGCCGTGCCGGAATTTGCCACCATAATAATAACGCATCGGTATGTTGACCGAGAATTTATTTTCTACCAGGTCTTCCGGCTGTTCAAAACTCTCATTCTCCAAATTGAAACGGTCTTTCATAAGTCCGTTTCTGAAATACTTCGCAACGTTATCCAAGGCAACATGTATGGCAACTACACCTATGAGGGAGAAGAGCATATATACCCAGACATTTGCCTTGAAAAGCCATATCCTGTTGTGCCAGTCCCAGTTATAGATGAATACTGACAGTATCACAAAAAGCAAGCCTAGAGTTATTGGCCAAAAAACCATTTTTCGGGCATCAAACTCTAATTGCTTTTTGTTTTTGGTACCGATACAGGTGATGATGACCATCATAACCGTAACCATTTTGCTGTATGGCAGGAACTGATACACTGACAGTAATTGTAAGCGTGAGTGTATATTGGTTATCAATCCCCCAAGGAAATCAAGGGAAGATGGATCCAATGCATACATGAAAAATTCAAGCAACAATGAAATATAAATTGTCGCTCTAAATATGGTATATAATCCTTGTAACTCTTTTGATTCATCCATTTCTATTATTATTTACGTTTCCATTTTGTGGCATTATTTGCCCACCGTCTCTGACAACTCTTACAGATGGCATGCATACTTTTGGGTCTGTAGTATTGTCCTTTCAGGTCATACCAGCAATCCATAAGTGTTGTATATCGAAGAAGAAGATTCATCTTTCTGATCTTTCTATTCATTTCCCTTAAACTCTTCCTGACGTTACTGATGCATTCCAGACGTTCTTTCTCTGACATCTTTGCATTTTTCTCTTTGTCCTTCTTTAAAGGAAGAAGTTTCTCAATATCCAAAGCTATCTGTACTCCGTTTTCTACGACATCTTTATAAATGTAGTTCCTTGACCTCAAAAGGGCTACGGCTATGATGTTGGTAGGAGAGGAGAGTGCCACTGATTTCAGTTCACTGAGGTTTCTACCGGTCTGATCCACTTCATAATAGATAGCGTAGATTTCTGCAGCATAGGTAAGGATGTTGTCAAAGTTGGTGAGATAGTTGTTGAACTGGGTCTGGAATTTCACCACCTTATCGATTTCTTCCTTAGACATCATGTGTTCTCCTGCATTCACGGTAAGTACGGCATCGGATGCTTTGAGGGCTTTTGTGGCAGATGTTGCGAAAGTCTTGAACATACCAGCTCTTACCAGGTCTTCTGCAACACCAATGGCACTTGATGATACAGGAGCCAGAAATAGAGCCATCAGTAGGAAGATATATCTGATTAATCTTATATGTTTCATCATTACCACCCCCATGTTTTATGTGATTGTCTCTCCCGGTAGAACCTGGCAACTACTTTCATGGCTTGCTTTTGACGGCTCAGTGCCTCCTTTGCCAGTACTTTGTTGCTCTTTTGTATCTTACCTGCAATGGCTTTGTTCCATACGTCTTCGAAAGTGTACAAGCTGATACTCAATGCCAGGCTTCGAAACTTCCTGTTAAGCTGTTCCAACTCGGTACTCAGCTGCCACAGAATCTTTGTACGTTCTGAGCCTTTGAGCATGTTACCTTCACCGCCTTTGGCTACAACCGACTTCAAAATGCGATACGTCTTGACAAGTTCTACAGCTGTTTCGGCATAAAGCGTATTCATGGAAACAGAAGCAGCGATACCTTGCGGATTGATCTTACAGGCTGTATTGATTTCCCATAAGGCAGAAAGCGTCTGCATGCCTTGCATATAGAGGGTACAGCCAGCTTTGATAGCATCTGCATACCCTTGGGTTGTTTTCAGGTAACTGTTATACTTCTCTTCCCATTTCTTCATCTTGGTTTCTGCAGTAACCATTCCACCATGAAGCACGCTTAAGGTGTCCAATATTTCATTCTGTTTGCCGATGATCTCATTTATTCGTGATTCTCCCTCAGCGATAGCAGCATATTCCAGAGGATTGGATTGGGTTACGCTTTGCCCGAAGCAGGAAATCATTGTGGAAAAGAACAACAGGAGAATCATTGTTCTCTTAATTTCTATTTGTAATTTCATAAATACTTTTGTGTCGTTTATTAAATTCTACTCTCATCCTTATGTCGGCAACAATATTGTTTTTGGCTTTAATGCCTATCATATCCAGCTTCGAATTATTCCGGTCACCAGAGAAGATGGTTACGGTCTTCAGTCCGAAAATCTGCTGTGGAAGGCTTCTGTGCTGCCGATAGTCTACTACTCTGTACAACTCGACGTAATCGGTTGAATGAGACAGAACACCATGCATGATGATAATCTGTTCCCCTGTTATCACATATTCCATCCTTGCCAGATATATCAGTTTGAACAGCAGATAGAGGAATAAAGCTATGCCAACGTATTTTGCCAACTCGTGGTATTGGAAACTGCAAAATTCCCATACCCAGATGCTGCCAAAAAAGAAACACAACGCTACGAACTCATTGATAACATACTGAAACCAATGAGGACGTAACGTTACTGTTCTAAAGATATGTACTGTATCGTTCATACATCTTTTCTGTTAGATATGAAGTCTGTTATCTACCTAAACCATAACCTTCTGATGGTGCTGGTCCATTATTCATAAACTCGTAAATGGATGCTGAAACTTCAGCAGCAGAAACAACACCAGGCTTTGAGAAAACTGGTCCGCTTTTAAATACCACAGGATTGCGATGCGGACGAGGCTCTGATGCAATTGCCATTACTCCCACGCCTGTTGTCACGGCAGCAAGAAGGGCTGCTCCAAGGTTGAAGCGGTTTTCTGGCTTCGTCTTCATTTCGACCTCTGGGAAGATCTTGTCAAAGAGCTTCATTCTCTGGAGGTTGTTTACGGTCATGAACTTGTTGTATTGCTTTTCCGTAATTTCATGGGAGAAGACATTGCCATCGATGACTGCTGTCATCTTGTATTTGCCTTCTATTTCCTGTCCTTTGGCATCCTTTAGTTTCTCCACTACGATATCTCCCACCTGGGTATCACGGCCATGTTCTCCACTTCGCTTCCATTCCTTGCTTGCTTTCAGATTTTCAAGAGACTCTCCATTCACGTAGGCATCGCCAAGAAGGTTGATTCTTGTATGCTCTCGAAGGTCGTTGAGATTGTACTGCTTTTGCTCTGCTGACTTCAACTTTGATTTCTGCTGCTGGTCAGGAACCTGCGTGTGAGGATGCTCCTTAATCATTTGCCAAAGTTCTGAATCGGAAGGGATGGCTATCTTGGCTCCGGACTTGTTGGCTTTTTCCTGCAACTTCTGTACACTTTCCTTAAGGGCCCGGAAGCGTTCCTGCTCCGGAAGGTCACGGTTATTGACGATTTTATAGCCTATTCCGGCTTTCTCCAAATCCTGCAAGACCTTCTCCAAGGATGCAGAAACATTTGCATTCTGTCCTTTTACATAGCCACCTCTATACAAAGAAGCTGATTCTACGACCTTCATCTTCTCCTTGTTCTCATCTGTAAGAGGAATCAGGGAGGTAAGCATTTGGGCACGCTCCTCATTAGTTGCGTACTTGAACTTTGTATACTGATCTTCCGTAATCTTGAAAGACCACATACCGGCATCCTTGTTGGTTCTCACATTGATGGTATAATCGCCTGAGATTTTATCCTTCCACGCCATAGCACCGGTAATGGCTGCGGAACTTTTGCTGCTTACCAGGCTATAATCACCTTCAAGTCTGACAACATCTTTTGCTTCGTCAAGATATGATGAACGAGTATTGTCTTCCAACTTGCCGTTGGATGCACTCTTAATTTTCACTTCATCGAAAACCTTGTCAAAGAGCTGCAAACGGTGTTCGTCATCATAGTTGATGAACTTGATATAATCATCCTTGGAAATTTCATGACTCATCACCTGATTGTTGATGACTGCTGTCATGCGATAAGATGTCTTGGTACCATCATTGGTAGGGTAGGCTTGTATCTCACCAACGGCAACTCTTCTTCCTTTATTCATAGGAAGATAGAAACCGTTATCCTCTGAAAGGGTTCGTCCGTCAACAACACCAATAGAGTTCCACTTGTCTATAAAGCCGGTCCTGTAGTCCTGGCGCATTTCCCTCATATCAAGGTCCAATGTATCAATATTCTTGTTATATGCATTAGCCTGTGTTTCTAGCAGACCAAGCGAAGCTGCTGCTTCCGGCTTCAACTTGATGTTGATATAGTCTTTGCTTTGAAGATGGTCAACTGTTATCTTGTCGGCAAAGTCATTTGCGATAACCTTATTGATAGCATCAAGACGCTCACTGATGTTAGGGGCATTCTTGTTGTGAACATGCTTTTTCTTGCCTCTGGTATCTGTAAATCTCAACTTATCATTCAGTATGGTATTGAGTTCTTCGTCGGTAAGAGTATATTCCAGATTTTTGTTTACGCCGTCTGACTTGATGGTGAGGGTCTTCTTGTCTTTATCAACCACAATACCATGGGATGAAAGTACCTCTGCAAAACCTGCACCGCTAAAGGTCAGAAGGGTACTGTAACCATTGATATAGTCCTTCAGAGGCAAGGCTTTGCCTTTTGGTCGTTCCAGAACCCTAGGCTTGACATCCACTTCAAGGTTGGAGAGAGCATCCTTTTTCTGGTTTCCTTTATCATAGAAACCATAGCTGCCCGATTTCAGCTCACCAGGTTTCAGTCTGCCATCAGGACGTTCTACCACAACAGGTGCACTGTTTGCAAAGTAAGGTCTTCCTGCCACTCTTCTGATGTGATATCTGTCACCACCGAAGAGGAAACCAAGAAGTGAATTGTCAAATTTTCCAAATCCCGGACCGGCAAACGGACGGAATCGTGGGTCTCGATACCCATATTCTCCATCCATGATAGTGTGTCCCCACAAACCGTGGTTTACCGGAGAATTGGCATTTTTGGCTGCCACCCAGGAACCAGGAATATAATAATCGTCTTTCACAATGGAAACAAAGGTGTTATAAGCATTTTTATTCCAGGTATTCGTGCCACCATTGACCAAGGCATCCAACTGCTTCTCGTTGAGGTCATAATAACGAGGTTGAGAAGAGTTGTGTGAGATAGTCACGAGTTGGTAGGTGCCAGTCTCTGACAATGAGATATGGGCTTGCATACCATTGGCATGCAATACACTTTGAAGCTGCGGAGCAACATCGGTTGCTCGTGGATTGGTATTTTTACGTATGATAGTCATGACAATATGATTTGAATGTTATTTATTTCTTGTTTCCAAAACTTTTCAGAAGATATAGGAACAGGTTGATGAAATCCAAATACAAAGTTAATGCTCCCAGGAGAGCTAACTTTTGAGACTTTTCGTCAACTTCATATTGCATCTGCAAGAGCTTTCTGATTTTCTGGGAATCCCAAGCTGTCAATCCAGTAAAGATGATGACTCCTGCATAGCTCAATAAATAGTCCAGTGTGGCACTCTTCATGAAGAAGTTGACAACGGTTGCAATGAATAAACCTAACAGTGCCATGTAGAATATTCTACCGAAAGAGGACAAATCTCTTTTTGTCGCATATCCGTAGGCTGCTGTGATACCGAAAGTTCCAGCAGTGATGAAGAAGACTTTTGTAATGATCATCGGCGAATATACATAAAATATCGAGGAAAGCATGCATCCATTGAGCACAGAATATAGGATGAACATTAAGGTGGCTACACTTAAAGACAGTCGATTGATAGCTGCACTCAATGTAAAAACCAATACCAGTTCTGCTATAATCAGTCCCCACATCATCTTTCCCATGGTCATAAAGAGTGTGGGGGTTGTAGCAACTCCATAGGCTGTAACGCCTGTGATGGCTAGTGCAAGCGTCATCCACACGTATACTTTACTTATCAGGGATGAAGACACACAGTTGATGGAATGATAACCTTCAATCCGTTCATAAAACTTTTCTTCCATATTACATTAAATAACGCCCTCTCCCTTTCGGGAAGAGGACATGGGTTGTTACTGCTGTTCCTTATAAACGATGACGCATGTATGGCGGTTTGCGGTATATGGCTTGTAGATGTTGATACCGCCTCTGCTGAAACCACGCATCTTACTCTTGTCAACACCTGCTTTCATGAGCAGCTTGGCAATATACCTGGCTCTGCGAACACTGAGCTTCTGGTTGTGCTTCGGTGTTCCAGTCTTGCTGTCGGCGGCTCCATAGATGTTGATTCGAAGATCGTTTTCATTTACGGCTTTTGCAATCTCCTTAATGTTTACAAGCTGTTGCTTGTCAATGAGGGTGGTGGTATTAATCTTGAAGAAGAACAGAATCGGGGCATCCAGTTGAATACCGGAAGATGCCAAGGAACCATCGTCTCCCTGGCTCATTCTTTCCTTCAAACTCTTAAGTCCTTCAAAATCATTTTTAGGGAATTGGCTGCCGTCATACAGAAGGCTAGTATGATCACCGTCATCACCCAACACTTCAAGAACCGGCTTTCGGTCAAAGCCCTGTTTGCCAATACCGATGGTAACACCCAGGGATGCATGAAGGATATTATCGCCAAAATGCTTGTCCTTGCCTATGCCGTCAAACCTCTGAAAAGTACTGGTTCCACCCATCTCGGCTGTTACGTGGAGACGGTTGGTTGCTCGGTAGCTACAAAGGAAACCATGACTCACTGCAAAAGGTGCTTTATGAATGGTGGTGTTCTTGATAGCACCAGCTCCCAAATAGAGAGCGAAATCCCATCTTGGAAGAGGATTGTAGCTGCTACGCACGAAACTGGAGAGATTCAGCATCAGATCTCCATGATAGTTCTGATAGTTCATAGCCTTATTCTCGGCATTGGTGAAGGTGAAACCCTGATAAACCAACCGGGTTCCAAAGAAACGTGAATGCCATTTTCCGAAACTGACAAGCATCGTTGGGCGTGTATGACCAAAGAAATCGGTACATCCTACAGGAGCACCGGTGAAAGTTGACATTCCTGCCTTCACGCTTCCAAACCAGTTGTCGCCAAAGGCGGAAAGCTTGAACTTCTCTTGCCCAGAAAGATAGGGTTTTGCATCTTTCTTGGGTTGTCTACCACTGGAGAATGAGGTTCTTTTTACATACTCCTTTTCATTCTCTCCGAAAACTACTTGTGCATTGGCATAGCTTGCCATGAGGAAGGTTGCCAATAAAAACGTTAATTTCTTCATTTATTATTTTCTTATTGTTTTATTTTCTGTTGTTGTATTCACATTCTTTCTGCTTGCTGGTCATAGAGATACAGTTTATGCTGTCGGATGATACGCTCGCACACCTTTACATAATCCTTGCGTGTGGCATAACCGGCAGCCTTGATAGACAAGAGCCAGTTGTGGTAGTCGGTGGGCTTATATCTCCAGCACCTTGCATATCTGTCACTCATCAGCAGGCGAGAGTGATATTCTATGCTTTCTTCCGGTGAGAGGAAGTTGCAGAACTTCTCATTGGGGCGGTCATCATCGTGAGTGCTATAGGGGAGACCGCTTTTCAGCCAGTTCTGATTGGCTTTGATACCGAAGAAGTTATAGCCCACCTGTGCCAGGTTGCTGTTTCCCCATTTGCTTTCAAGGGCCATCTGAGCCAGGATAACGGAAGATGGAATGCCATACTTCCGCTGTTGCTGCATTGCTGCTACAGCATAGTGCTCAATAAACTTAGCAGGAGAAAACAGGTTGTTTTCCTTTACTCTGAGGGCTTTGATAGCCCTGGCTTTCGTTTCTCTTACATACAGAAGCAGATTGTAGGGGTCTTCCTGCAGTCCTTTCAACCTGCAACTGATATGAAGGTGGGGACCGGTACTTCTTCCAGTGGTTCCGCTAATGCCAACCGGATCTCCTGCCAGGAGTTTTTGTTGGGATGTTACCCAAATCTCTGACAGATGGCAATAGCTGATGGTCCAGTCGCCATGCTGTAGAATAACATACTTTCCAGAACCCTTGTCATAGCCGGTACTCTTCACGCTGCCATCAAACATGGACAGTACTTCTTCGTACCGGGCTCTTAAATCCAAGCCTTTATGCTGTTTGCATTTCCCTGTGAAAGGATCAACTCTACTTCCATAAAAGGAATTAACCTTGATATTTTGCAGAGGAAAACTGACGCTGAGATACTTATCTATCCAGTATTCCCTGGATTCTTTCTTTCCCTGTGCCACGCTTTTGGACATGAAGCATAGAAGGCATAATGATAGTATTACATATCTGATCATTGTCTGTTACTTTTTGTATCTTATATTCAAAATGCAAAAGTAATGCTTTTCATCTACACCTTATATTTAAACACGATATACCTTTGAAATTAACGTTTGCAAAACCCTTCGGTGGTTTTGGAAAGGGTATTTGGAAAAATGCTTCTGGCTTTTAAAATTGTTAATTTCAAAGGTATATTGAATTTTGAATGTTCAGCAATTAGCTATTTTGTATCTTTGCCGAAAATTTTAAATATAGAATAATATGAATATACAAAGAATTGAAGAAAATGAAATTCCTTACGAGGAGTTGAGTAAGTTCGGGCTTACTCAGGAAATGATAGATGATCTTCCTGAGCCTATCATGAATAAGTTGCTGGGGGGCATGCGTACACCTTTGCTTCCTATAGAGCAAGTTGATGGGGATGGTGTCATTCACAAGGATTTTGCTCGCATCCGCTTGATCAAAGAGGGTGAACAGGTTCATCCGATGTTCTTGCCTGTTAAGAACCAGGGCAATCTGGAATATTTTCCCGGGAAACAGAAAGAGGCTTTGGAAAGGGGTAAGGTTCTCAAAGTTATACTTCCATCCAACAACAGCTGGAACTATGTACAGCTCGACAGTGCAACCAACTCCATTATTTCTGTGAAGAGTAATCTTGTTGACAATAACCTGTCGCTGCTTGCCAACAATATGGGCATGGACGAGGATCATATTCTGAAACTTGAAAATGGAGAGGTAGTTACACTGGAGAAAGATGATCAGATGCTTTCTATTGGAATTGACCTTAATGAGGAGACAGGTATTCTCAGTGTCAATGGGGATGGTCAGGCTTGGCAGAAAGAGCGTGATGGTATTTTGGCGTTTGACAAATATAACTTTGGTATATATGGCTGCTGGACGAGAGATGACAAGGGTATGCTTTCCTATGTTCCAGAAGATGAATATACAGAAGAAATGTGTGCAGAACAGGATGCTATCTTACAGAAGGTAAAAGCCAATAGAGGTATGCATGTCTAACTAATATGATAGTAATATGGAATTAAACGGTTTTATCGGAGAAGAAAGTATTAATGAACTTTACTTCTCTCACCAGATAACAGATCAGCAGTATGTAAAGCATCATTCTCTGGAAATGTTGGATGCTTACAACAGATATCTCCAAGACCATGGTCTGGAAGACAGCGAAGAGTCTGCCGTCAAATACCTGGATGAAGATGATAGCGTTGCGATGTTGGAAATGGAAGAGGAGAATGAAATGGAAGAAGAGGCAACTCCTGCTATTTCTCAAAGTTCGATAGAAGTTTACGAAAATTGGAAGCAGGATGTTGAAATGACCAACTCTCTTCTTGCTGACAATACTACTGCAGCCAAGATTGCTTTGTGGAGATACAATAATCCTACTTCTGATAACAAGCATCTTTGTGCCGTGGAGACAGAAACTGATGATGCTATTGTTGAGAAATGGTGGCTGGCGATAGATTTCATCTGCGGATCCATCGGTGGCACATCTTTCAAATTGGCTTCACCAACATTACAGAACATGGAAACGCTGATTTCCAATGCCACGATAGACATTTTGGGGTAATAATCCTCTTTTTATTATAATATATGTTTATTTCAAGTTCCCTTATCTCTTGAAGGTAAGGGAACGCTTTCTAGTATGCCTTACATTTTACACCTTATTATATATGTGGGTCTTGTTTTATAATATCTATTATCAAGTCCTTTGTTTCCGTCCTTCTTTCCGAACTTCTTTCCGAACCAATTATGTCTGTTTCCGAACTTTCTCTCCACCCCTCCCGAAAAGTATTGAGGTTTTGAAAACGTTAATTTCAAAGATATATCGAAATCATGACTTATTTTACTGAAAATATGGGTAACTTTGTAGCTCAGTTTAATCGTATTAGATTTTGAAAAGTTCTATTATACATTTTAAAACAGTGTAATGGGTTGTCTGGGAAGATGGTTCATTGCAAAAAATCAGTTTTCTCGTTTTGAAACTAGGTAAATAGTTTTGTGGTTTAAGCTATGAAAGCTAAGGTGAGGAATGTCCCCACCTTAGCTTTTTACTTATCGTCTGCCATGCCTGACATGGTGGCTGACGGAATCTTCAGCCTGCTGTTCTTGTTTTTCATTGTTGCCCTGTTTCTGATCGGCAACAAGATTTTCCTGGCTATCCACTATTCCATTTCCATCGGAGTCGATATTGATGGGGGTGGCTGAGCGCATATCGATATCTTTACCTAGCTGTGGTTTTATACCTGATATGCGTGATTCTACCAATATCTGTGAAACACTTGCTGAGACCAAAACATCTCTTGCATAATCCGGGTCATTGCGCAGTCTCTTCTTCCAGATAGCACTCTGTTGTGGAACGGTAACGTTAAAACGATTTTCCTGCCCGAGCATATTGGCTCCTACAAGGGAAATCAACTCTTCCTTAACCAAAGCATTGTATTTGGTATTTCGGGCTTCTTTCTGTCTTGTACTACGGATGAGTCCTTCAGCCAGATCTCTATAGAAATCATCTTCCTTATCATACTGGTCCTGTCTGCCAATATGGATGGTATTCTCTTTACTGTTGTAGGATGCGAGGTTAGGCTTACCGTCTTTGACAATAGCAGAACTCCATCTATCAGGCTGCAACAGACGAGGAAGTCGGTTTTCCTTCTGATTCTCCTGTTCCTCAGAAAGCAGCTCATTCTTCAGGGATGCATATTCCTGCGGATAGCGGAAGGCATAGTTGGTCTGTTCTATATTATAGACGTTCACGATTCCACGCTTTTCGATGAGAGGAAAACTTTTGGCATCCTTTTTGACAAGGAGCTTCTTACGCTTCAAGTCCTCTTCTGTCAGGTATACCGGCATGAAGAAGCCGTTCTTCTCCGTGTCGAGGGCAAGAACAAAGGCATGGATTCCCTGATACTCTTTTTTGTCAAGGCTGGTTGGCATACTTCTTCTGTTGTTGGTAAGAGGAAGCTTCTCGTAGGTTTGCTGCAAAGCCAGTTTCTCTGATAGCAACTTGCCATATTGGAGATAGACTTCTCTTTGCTTTATATCTGGAGTATGCCAACGACCATATCCTTCTGTAGATGAAATAGAAGATTCTTCATTTACGTTCTTTTCTTCCTCATCGTTAAGTGCAGACGATTTTGTTGGGAAAGAAAGCATTTCAGTCTCTTTCGTGGATTTTTCTATATCCTTATCAACGATGTCTGCCTCGCCATTTGAAACATTGGTGCCAACGTTTAAAGAATTATTCTGCTCCTTACTTAATGGTTTTGGAACGGAATGAAGAAGCTTATTCAAACGGTCAAAGCGTGCCTTCTTCTCTAAATCTACCTTTCCAGGATTAATTCTATAGGCTTCCACCAGACGTTTCAGTTCAAGAGTATAGGCTAGAGAAGCAGCATTCCATTCTGCCTTATACTGGTTTGCAAAGTCTTCATCTGCCGGATGATTTGCATATTGATTATACGCCTGTTCTAACTGCCATTCTTGTCTGCAAAGACTCTTGATTCTTGTATTTTCAGGAAGTTTATCGATATTACCGGAATGGATATCTTCTCCCATAGTCATGGAATCCACATAATCTTTCATCAAGGGAACAATAAGTTCCTTCTCTAATTCCTTTTGCTCAATGATACCATTGATAACAAGGCTGTTCTTCATCTTCTGAAGATCATCCTGGCTGAGTTCTACATGATGATTGCTTGACAGGGCAAACAATTCCCCTTGCTTATCCACCAGTATGCTATCAATGTCAACACCCTTGTCTGTATGGAATAGAGAAATACTGCGAGGTGCCTTGTAAAAGGTTTCTCCATTGGGAAGTTTGTTTCCTAATGTCTCAACCAGAGCTGCAGACAGTTTGCTGTCACGCTGTCTGTACACTCCATCATATATGACATCCAGTAATGCCTTATAGTTGCAGGCATTCATATAGTCGATGGTTAGGGTTTTATCCTCATTAGTGTCAGATTGTCCCTTAACAACAATTTTGGTTCCACCATAATGAATTTCCCATGATTTAGGTATAAACATGCCATTTTCCAATCCATACGCCTTCTGCTGTTCAATAGGTATTTTCCCTTCTGTGATAGCTATCGGAGATTCAAAGACGGTACGTCCAATCATATCATACTGAATTTTAGCTTCTCCGGCATCCGCAAGTCTATCATTAAAGGCAGCTTCTTCTCTACTTGATAAAGGATGAAAGACAGTCTGAATATCGTTTTTGAACTTTTCAAAGCCGATACTCTCTTTCTTCCCGGAGATATCAGTAGGGGTATATTTTATCAATGAGAGTGTTGGCTCTTCTGCATCGCCAGTCTCTAAACCTTCTACATGGTAGATTTCTCCATTGTTGGTTTTGAAGTATCTGTCAAGAATGTCTCTTGCCTCATACTTTCTGATAACATCCAACTGATTGTCCGGCAGGATATAATTCTGTGCCTTCAACTCCTTCAATTTAGCTACCTGTTCGGTTGCATTGTCTGCTACCGGAAGCCCCTTGACATATCTGCTCATGATGCCGCCTTGCCATTGTACATGATTGAAGCCTGGTCTTGCAGTAGAGCCAAAGCTTTCTAAAAATGCCTTTCTGCCAGCTTCTACCGCCCATTTTTCAATTTGTGAAAGAGGCTCGCTTGTCTGTGAAAGATATGCTAATTCCTCTGGGTAGAAGAAGCGGTCTCCAGGGAATGGCTTGGGTTGCAGCGTATTTTTAATGCCACCAAAAAGCTGTCCCCATCCCTGCAGGAAACGGCTTATCATATTTTGTTTTTCCTTTTCCATAATTTTTATAAGTAAAGAGAAATAGCCTGAAAATTTCATGCTATCTCTCTTTGGATGATTATTTGTTACGTCTGAACAGCAAGTGCAAGATGCCTAAAGCACCAGTTGCCAGAACTGCAAACACATAAAACACACGGAGTAGGGAGAGTTTAAGATGGTTGCTGCTCTGCATTTGCTCCTGCCGTCTTATTCAGTTCCCAAGGTGCTACGCTATTCACCTTACATTCCAGCTGCAACTCTCCCTTGAACACGTCTAGCTGGAGATCGCCATGTACCTCTACATATTTATCTGCTGCCAGATACTCTTCATGGATAGGGGAGAGATTGATGAAACTTACCCAGGTAAACTCATAGTTCTCGCCATTCTTATCAGAAGAGAAGGCTGAGAAAGACTGCATAGGCTTACCTTTCTTGCTGTTGAAATCCTTGACACCTTTCTTCGAAATCTTGCCTCTGAACTCCATGCTGCCCACAAGGCGGTCTGGAGTAGTGGAGTCGTTAATCTCGATGTTGGCGTCTGTACGGAGATTCAAATAAGTATTGTTGTCGTGCTTTCTGATATAAAGCACACCGGAAACGGTTACTCTTCTTCCGGCAGAATAGTTGGCTGCACTTTGGGCATTGCCTGGTGCAGAAACAGAAATATACTGCTCTTTTACTGTACCATCCTTACCTTCGAAAGGTACCATCATGGAAAAGGAAATAAACTTTTCACCTTCCTTACTTGTTTTCTCTTCTGCGGAACTGGTAATCACTCCACAGGTTGTTACATTACACTTGATCATAATTTATCATTTTAAATATTATCGATTAAATTTTTTTAAGCAAGACGCTGGCTCTGCTGCTGGCTCTGCTCTGGACTTTCCGCATCGAACATCATACTGGCATTTGCCTGTATTTTCTGTACGTCGCTTCGGCTCATTTTCACTATATTGTTTTCTTCTGACTCTTCCACCTTTGGTGCTTTACTGAGAGCCAGTTCTTCGGCTTCGGCTTGTTCTTCGCTTCTCATCTTCAAGCCCAGAGTGAGAGCAGCAGAGAAGAGGGATGAAATCAGGCTGGAGATGATATCCTGACCACCACCCAGTGTTTCACCATTCTGCTGCATCATATAGCTCAACCATTTCGTAGGGTCGTCGGAATTAGTGATGGAAGCTAGAAGTGACATGTTACTGTCTTGCAGCTGGTTCGTCTGCTGTGACGGCTGATTATTCAATGCCATATTACCTCGTGCTTCTGCAAGATAGTCTTTGCTGTTCCGGTTGAGTGGGGTCTGTAGATTTCCTCTGACTTCTATCTCTGCAAGATAGTTTTTCGGATCAAACTTTTCCCACGCTCCATTCTGATTCTGGACACTGGTTTCGAAATGCAGATGGGGACCGGTACTTCTTCCTGTATTTCCCGACATACCCAACTGCTGACCGGCATTCACGATATCGCCCTTTTTCACGTCTATCTGGCTCAAATGCATATAGGTGGCACGTATGTTGGTACCATCCTGTCGGTTATATTCCACGGTAACCATGTTGCCGGCAGCACCATTATTGTGTTGGACGGCAACCACTTTTCCATTATCTTCCGTTGCAGCCACCGGGAAAAACTTTCCCTGGGTTGACAAATCTAGTCCACCATGCAGATGACCAGGACGTGATTCATGGAATTGCCCTGTTACCTTCACCTGGGCTAGGTCTATCGGCAATGCCCAGTTTCCCTGAATAGGATTCAGCAACTGCTTGGAAGGGGTAGAAGCAGGAGTAGAAGGGGCTTTGCCGTTCCTCATATATCCAATCTCCACGCCTTGCTGACGAGCCTGCTCCAATGCCATCTGGTCATATTTATATAACTGGTTCTCACCGATAAGATTGATGAGCTTCTGGGCATAGGTCTTGTCTGAGGCATAACCGGCTGCCCTGATTTGGACAGCCCAGTTCTGATAGTCGGTAGATGAATAGTTGAAACAGTTTCTGTAACGTGAAGCCATCAGTACTTTAGAATGGTTCTCCACGCTCTCCTCTACACTGCTATAAACCCTGAATGCTTCCGGATAGTTGTGGTCATCCACCTTCATAACGGTGGGACCTTTCCAGCTGCTACCGGCTTTCACACCGAAATAATTATTGTAGTTGGCTGCCAGGTCGGATTTGCCATGACCGCTTTCCAATGCCATCTGCTGTAGGGTGATAGAGGCAGGAATACCGTATTTTATCTGTTGGTCGATTGCCAACTGGGCATATTTCTCATAAAAGTTCTGTTGTGACATTCTTCTTTAGCGTTTAAAGAGTGTGCCGGAAGGCGCACTCTTATATATTAATGTATTCCTCGTCCCCTATGGGAAGTTTGCTCTACCTGTTCTTCCTGCCCCTGTTCAGGGGCAGGGGAGTCCTGCTTAACAGTTTCTTCTGTTTTCACAGAGGCTTGTTGGTGGACATCACTTTTCACTTCTTTCTTGATGAAAGGCTCAAAGATGACAGCCGCCAGGCGTTGCTTGTAGTCACTCATATCTTCTGAAAGCCACATCTTGTTCCACTGTGCCTTGGAAACCGGGGCATGCATACGTTCTCCATTCACGGTAGCAAAGATAATGTGTTGCTTCGGATCGTTGCGCTTAGCTGTAATACAGATGCGCTCAATCTTGGCATCGCCGATATCTACCTTTCTAGGGGTTATGACATCCACCCTGGTATCCGGATGCTTGGTTCCCAGCTCATAATACTTCTTTGCTAAAGCGTTGTGAACAACTGCCCTGTTCTCACTCTTCAGGGAGGAATAGAACTGGTTGACATGCTCTTTATTCGGATATACGGCAAAGGATGGCTCGTTTTCAGCCTTGATGAAGAAAGCATAGCGTCCCATATCATCTGGTAAAGCCTCGAAAGTGGTAATCTTGACTTCCTTCTTTGGGGCAAACTTATCCTTCAAGTCAACAGTTTGTTGAGTGAGCAATTCATATTGCTTCAGTTTACTGACAGTCACCTCTTTACCCTTGTAATAGTCGTTTGACTCATGAAGGCTCAATCCACCACCGGCATTATAGAAGCTCACTTCCTTTACTCCCATTTTACCGAGGGCAGTAAGGATTCTCTTCTTGTTCATTCCCGGTACTTCATTGTTTACCTGAAGGGAAGCTCCAGCTGGCAGGATGATATCTGCAGTCTTATGCTTCTTATCTAATACAACAACCATTTCCTTGGTTTCCATAGATGGAAGCTTTGCCAAAGAGGAACTGATGCTGAAACACTCAGGATTCTCGGTGAGAATTTTTCCCGGCATCTGTCCACGGATAGCCTTGTAGTCCACCTCTCTTTTTGCAAGGATGCTGTCAATGGTTTCTACAGCGTTATTCACATCACGCTCCAACACTCCCAGCATCTTCGGATTCTCTGTCAGCTCTCGCTGCCAGTAGGGAACCAGCTTTTCACTTTCTTTGGACAGGATGGCTGGAAGTCCCTGGCGTGTCATCAGCACTCCTGCTGCCAGTTCCTGTACAAGTTTTTCATGCTTGGCATCGTCTTCCGGAAGAAAACTGTTTCTGCCGGAACGGTCAAGACGGTTTTCTGAGCCTACAGCGGCAACTACAGCCCGGTAGATATCATTTGCCTTATACAGGGTAGCATGATTCTCATCGGCTGTTTTCTCACTCATGCCGCTGACAACGATTTTGTCATCTTCCTTATCGTATTTGGCATCCTGGACAACCATGATACGCTCATACTTCATGCCGCTCTGGTCGGCAACTGCCTTGGCAGTGGAGTAGGCTTTGTTCAGAATGGCAGTATTATCCTGCACAGGAACGCTTACCTTTTTTTCTTTCGGACTATCAAAGAAGGCTACGCGATTACCTGCCCGGATAATTTTAGGAAGATACGTGTCAAGATGCTGGCTAGGGAAGGAGATAAAAGCCACTTCCTTTCCATCCATCTTCTTTTTTTCAACTTCTAAGTTGAGAATTTTAGCCACTTCTGAGGCTTTTTCCCCATAGATTTCATAGGAATCTCTCCTCTTGACCGGAATCACCATGTCAGGATATTTGTTCTGATAGTCGTTATACTGCTTCAGCACAGATACCGTCTTCTCTTCTGTCTTGACGAAAGGAGCCCCCTTTGTCTTCACCAGGTTGCCATAGGCTTCGTGATCCTTAGCATTCATAATGGTCTGGTCGACATTATAGATATGTTCCACCACTCTTGATGCATGTTTGGCATAGAAACTCTTCTCTTCATCGGAGAGTGTGTCATATTTCTTCTGGGTGATGATTTCATCATGGTTCATCATGTTCTGGTAGTCCCAGTTGACCCAGTTGAATCTCAAACTCTCCTCGTTTCTTTTTACCGGCAGATTATTTTCTGCAGCCGATTTATAAAAAGTATAGACGTTGGTCTTATACTTGTTGGCATCCGTGTTGAGAGTCATCATGATGCTGTTATAGGCTGTAACAGGAGTATGGGAATGGATAAACTCAGCCGGCTGACGCTGGGCACGATTCATCCAGACTCCATTTTTCTCGGAAGCAAGACCGAGGGCTGCAAAGAGCAGGGCAGCATGGCTTACTGGTTTTTTCTCCTCTTCTTTCTTTGCTTGTTCCTCTTTCTTCTTCTGCTCAGCATTCTTCTGTTTCTCCTCATCGTGATACTCCTGATGCTGCTGTTCCTCGGCAATAGACTTGGCTTTCTGCTCTGCCTCTTCCATCGGCATGCCTTCAGCTACAAACTGTTTTGCCATGCCAGCAACATCGGTCTCAATATTGCTGTCCTCACGAGGAACTTTTACCTGGTTGTCTTCGTCAAGAGACTCGGCTTGTTCCTCGTCTTCTTCCATAGCCTGGTATTCCTCATTCTCCTGGAGGCTTTCATTGATGGCTTCCAGATTGGCATCAAGTGTCTGATTGACATCATAGTCGAAAGTATGTTCTTTCATCAAACCTATATTGGTAACATGACCCACTTCTACCTGATTTTTTTCCTGGTTATACTGGAAGTAGAGGACATCATTGTTAGGCATGGTGAAAGCAGGTATCTGAGCCTTGATTTCGGAGAACTGCTTGGCAACACCCTCATAGGCTACTTTTTTCACATCCTCAGAAGCATCCTGTTCCAAACCATAGCGGTCTATATTGTCAAGAACCTCTTCTTTTGTCTCCTTACGCATGAGTTCATAGGTTCCTCCATTACCATTATTATAAACCACTGCATAATGATCATCCTCATCGAGAATATCATCATTGCCATACTTTTTGGCATTTTTGAAGGTCTTACTCTGCTCCAGTGCATCACCCTGGTCATACATCTGGGCTTGCTGAAGAATCTGCTTGTAATCGCCCTTCTTCTGCAAATCGTCAAATTCCTGCGTATCATCTGTTGATTGCAGGTAAGCGTACGAATAATAATAAACTTCACCCTTCTTCTCCTGGGTGACAGAAGCTTTCTCCTTGTTTTCTTTTTCTGGGGAAGCCTCTTTGGTTGATTGATATTGCTTCATGTTTGCGAAATTTTGCCAAAGGTCGCGCACGTTTTTCGTAGTGCTTCCTTCGTGGTTATACTTTGTGCTATAAATTTCCGGCTTTCCGTCCTCGGTAGTGTAGGCAACGTTGAGCGTATCTTTCTCTTTGTCATACTCCACCGTGAGGACATCACCCGACGGCATCTCCAGCTTATTGTCTGTGATTCGCCATCTAAGAGCTGTCTTTTCTCTCTGTTCAATCTCTTCTTCGCTCAGCATCCGAAATTCATCCAGACCAACAAGGTCATCATGGGCAATGGACAGATTATGCTCCGGACTGCTCGACAAATCGTAGTCGAATGTATACAGTACGTTCATGCCTTCAGAGGTCATCTTGCCAACTTCTATCTGGTTACTTTCTGCGTTATACTGAAAGTCAAGTACTTCTCTGTTTGGCATGGTTAGAAAACGTGGCTCATGCTCTGCAAACTCTGCCATCTGCTGAGCTGCATCCTCGTATGCCAACTTCTGCACGTCAATAGAAGATGCTTTGATTTCATCGTTGTCGTTGATGTCGCCAATCAGTTCCAGAACCTTTTCCTTTTCAATTTTGCGCAAAAGATCGTATGTACTATTCTGCTGATTATAGGTTACAGCGTAAGAATTGTTTTCAACAAGAACTTTGTCCTCAGAAGTTTTTGGTGCATTCTTTCGCACTTTATTCAATTCAATGAGGTTGTTCACATCCATGATTTCTGCCAGATGAAGCAGTTCTTCATTTTCACCGTTTTCACGGTGATTGTCAAATGCCTTGGTACGCTCAGAAGACTCGAATCGGGCAAAAGAGTAATGGTAGCTCTCATCAATTGGTCTTTCAGAAGTTACTGCTTGCTCCTGCGAGATACTGGCAGTGTATTCTGCTCTAGGAATAAACTTATGCTCATCTTCAAAGTATCTGTTATCATAAGCTCTGCTTATGTTGGCTTGATAGTCATAGATGATGGCTTGCGCCTGTTCTACACGATGAGCCATTTGCTTGATTTGATGATCCAGAATATCTATTTTTTCCTTTTTGTTTTCAACAGCAGTACTGAATAGCAACTTGGTACGCATTGACTTGACTGCTGCATATTGAGAAATGAGCTGATCATAGGCTTTGTTCATGTCGTGGATTGTTCTGCCTTCCTGATGAGGATACCGAATGTTGGGAAGTCTATCTGCTCCAGATTCGATGAGTTCTCGATTACTTGCGCTATTCATCCACTTGTTAACGTAAGAATTATCCTTAAAGTAATCTCTTAGCTCGGAGATGCTTTTGATTTCCAAGGCTGAATGACCTTCATGCTCGCCATCGGTGAAGCTGTTCATCAAGATGGTGAAGTATTTCTTACCGGAAAGAGCATTCTCTTCAGAAGTTACAGGATTTTCATCTATTGCTGATTCCTTTACTTCGGCTTCGGAATTTTCCTGCTGGCTCAGCTCTACTTCCTGCTGTTCTTTTGGTAGTTCAGCCTCTTCATCTAGGGCGGTTTCAACTTGCGAAGGTGCAAAGGTCTGTGTATTGCCTAGCTGAGCATTCTCTTGATTCTCATTGGAAAGGTTTTCCATCTCCTTTTCATTCTTTTCACGCTCTTCCTCGCCGTCTAAGTTACCTTCAAGCAAAGCCTTTTCTCCCAGCTTCACGCGCTGTTCGTCAATGTGCTCGATTACCATAGCAGAAGCCTTGTTGACATCGGACATGACTGACAGGAGAAACTTCGGTTCCTTTTTCAGAGCACTCATCCAACTCTTAATGTAGGCGGTGTTGTTATCACGGATTCTGCTGTCAAAGCCCAGGGCACTGCCAACCATGGCTGCCGTAAGTTCAGCTACCAGCTCTTCCTTTGCATATTCCGAACCGCCAAATTTTCCGTCTGGATTTAAGCGGTTCAAACGGCTTTCATGACCTGTGGAATGTGCCATCTCATGAATAAGGGAGGAGTAGTACTCTTCACCATCCTTATAGATTTCTTCTGGCGTATCACTGATCTTAAACTGGTCTTTGCGAGGAACTATAATCAAGTCCTTGCTCTTGTTATAAAGAGCACTAGGGTTCTGTTGGTTATATTCCACGTGGCAGACCCAGGATTGGGAAGCCAGCATCTGGTCGATAGCGGCATTACAGTACATACCTTTATCGTCCTTGATCTCTTTGGTCTCAAACTTGGAAAGCAGGACATCGTATTTCTCCTTATTCACCTCTTCCAGATTGGTTTGGTCAATATTCCACTCTTTAAAGATTTTAAGATAAGGAATAACCTTATATTTTTCATCCCGCTCTTCTTTTGGGAGGCTGTCGTATTCCTTCAAAGTGGCTTTCTTGCCGTTTTCACGATTGTAAATACTGAGTCCCCACTTGAAAATAGGTATACTATTCTCACCTTTCTTCGGATGAGCTCCCAAATCTCTGATCTGTTTATGGGTAAAATAGACAGGAACCTTATAGTTCTTTTTCATTGTGTGAAGCTGACACAAAAAAGCATTACTGCCAGTATACACTCTTCCTGTAACATTCTGAGGTAGTCCTATCATCGCTTCACCATCTGTCCAGCCTTTCTTCCAGTTGCTCGCTTCAATAGTCTCCATTCTGGCGATTATCATATCAGCAAATGTTTGGAGAGCTGAATTGATTCTGGCTTCAGCCCTTTCCTTTTTTTCAGCATTTAACTCTTCTCTTGTCATAATATTTCGAATAATGATTAAAATTATAGGGCAAAGTAACTGATTTTTTTTCATTGAAGAGGTGCTTTTGCGATATACCTTTGAAATTAACAATTGCAAAATTCTACGGTAACTACTCTTCACCCCTATAGAAAACTCCTCATTAATAAACTTTCAACTTGATTTTGCTGAATTTTATCATCATCACAAGCTCATTAATGAATAAAAGAGAGCTGCCAAGAAAGGACACGTTTTGGAGTCTGTACTTCCCTCATCCCGATTAAAATATAAAACATTTGGGGGATTTGGAATGTTTCTGGTAAAAACATTTGGGGGATTTGGAACATTTTAACAAAAAACATTTGGGGGATTTGGAATTTATATGTATCTTTGCATTCAAAATCAGTAAGTTATGAAAAAAAGAATATTTAAAAGAAAAGTATACGACAAAATGCTCGAATGGAAGCTAGAGAGAAATGGTAGCACAGCTCTCTTGCTCAAAGGAGCACGCCGTGTAGGAAAGTCAACGGTAGCCAAAGCTTTTGCTGAAAAAGAATACAAAAGCTATATCCTTATAGATTTCGCACAAGCATCTAAGGAAGTGAAACAGTTGTTTGACAACCTCATGGACTTGAACTACATATTTTTACGTCTCCAATCAATCTACCAAGTAATCTTGGAGCCACGCAAATCTGCCATTATTTTCGATGAAGTACAAATGTGCCCACAAGCCCGGCAAGCCATCAAATACCTAGTAGCAGACGGAAGATACGACTACATAGAGACAGGCTCTCTTATCAGCATCAAAAAGAATGTAGAAAACATTTTGATTCCAAGCGAAGAGACACGTTTGGATCTCTATCCGATGGATTACGAGGAATTTCGATGGGCAATGGGCGATACTGCTACATTTCCCCTGCTCAGGCAGTTTTTCGATGCAAAAGTTCCATTGGGAGCAGCGCATCGAGAAGCCATGCGCAACCTTCGTCTATATATGCTCGTAGGCGGAATGCCACAAGCCGTAAACGAATACTTAGATACCAACAATCTGAGTAAAACAGATGCCGTAAAGCGAGAAATCATAGAGCTTTATCTTGACGACTTTAGAAAAATTGACAAAACAGGAAGAGCTGCCAAGTTATTCGAGAGTATTCCTTCCGAATTAAACAAAAATTCAGCCAGATACCAGGTAGCAAGCGTATTGGATGATGCAGGCAGAAAGAACCTCATGGGAGTCTTGGCAGACATGAAGGACAGCATGGTGGTCAATTTCGCCTATCACGCAAATGATCCCAATGTTGGTTTTTCATTACATAGTGACGAAGACTATTATAAAATGTTTGTTGGAGACACAGGGCTATTCGTCACACTTGCTTTTTGGGATAAAGGCTATACGGAGAACACTATTTACGAAAAGTTGTTGAGCGATAAACTGAGTAGCGATATGGGGTATGCCTATGAAAATCTCGTTGCCCAAATGCTTACCGCATCAGGAAACAAACTATTCTATTACACATTTCCCCATGCAACGAGTCACAAGAACTATGAGATAGATTTCTTGCTATCTCGTGGCAAGAAGATTTATCCGATAGAAGTGAAATCTTCAGGGTATAACAGTCACAAGTCGCTAGATGAGTTTTGCCTGAAGTTCTCTGATAGAATCGAAAAAAGATACCTGTTATATACGAAAGATTTAAAAAAAGATGGACAGACCTTATTGGTGCCAATATATATGACACCCTTTCTGTAAATAAAATGTAACACGGACAAATTCGATTTGTCCGTGTATTTATTTTTGCTGTTAAATTAAAAGCGTAATATAGAGCAAAAACACCAATTGAGACAATTTTTCGTGTCCACTTTGGGGAACTGCTACAATTTTTTGTGTCCACTTTGGGGAACTGCTACAATTCTGCAATATGAATTTGCGTATTTTCATATATTTCATGGAAATAAATTAGCGTATTTTCAATATTATTCGTATCTTTGCACTGCGTAAGTATCTGACTCCTTTCATCTAAATTCAAAAGAAGGTGTTAAGTCTTGAACTTTCACATGTGGTTCAAGAACGGGCTGAAGGCCCAAAAGCCTTCCATATAATTACAAAAAAGATACGAATAAAAGCTATGATTTTACTTGCAACGGGAATGTTGCAGGAAAAAATAGGGAGAAAACTTGGTATATTCAGATTTTCTTCGTACCTTAGCAGCGCAAAACGTAAAGTGCGTAGAATATGGCAAAAATAGTAAATAAATATCCTGTAGGAATACAGACCTTTGAAAAAATCCGCGAGAATGGCTATCTCTATATAGATAAGACCCAATACATTGTGGATTTCAGGGAAAAGAAGATGTCGTATATCTTTCTGAGTCGTCCAAGGCGATTCGGAAAGTCGCTCTTTGCCTCTACCCTTCAGGCTTATTTTGAGGGAAGAAAGGAACTTTTCGAGGGATTGGCCATTGCTGATTATGAGAAAGATTGGGTGAAGCATCCTGTGTTGCATTTCGACCTGAGCGGTGCCAAGCACTTTGATGCTGATGCCTTGAACAGTTATCTGAATCTGCAGCTTTTACCCTATGAAGAGCTTTATGGTAAAGGTGAAGGTGAAAATTATCCTAACGAAAGATTGGATGGAATCGTAAGGCGAGCTTACAAGCAGACTGGCGAAAAGGTGGTAGTCATCATTGATGAATATGATGCCCCATTGCTGGATGTGGTGCATGAGAAGGATGAACTCAAGCAGTTGCGTCTTATCATGCAGAACTTCTATAGTCCTTTAAAAAAGCTCGACCCATATCTGGAGTTCATTTTCATCACGGGAATTACTAAGTTCTCACAGCTCAGCATCTTCAGCGAACTCAACAACCTCGACAATATCAGCATGCTTGACCAGTACTCCGCAATCTGTGGTATCAGCAAAACAGAACTGACCACAGCTATGAAACCTGATGTGGAAGCATTGGGGGAGGCTTTAGGTGTATCTTACGAGGAATGTCTAGAAGAATTGCGCCAATATTATGATGGCTATCATTTCAGTGAACATTCTGAAGATGTGTTCAATCCGTTTAGCCTGATAAGAGCTTTGTCGGGGCAGAAGATTGGCGCCTATTGGTTTAGCTCCGGTACGCCAAGCAATCTCATTAAGAGTTTGCAGAAGTATCATGTAAATGTGACTAACATAGAACAGAAGAGCGTGAGTGTTGACGATTTTGATGTGTCGCCCGAGCAGATGACCTCTGCTTTGCCTCTGCTCTATCAGAGTGGTTATCTTACCATCAAGCAATACAAACCGTTTACCAAGAGTTATAAGCTGGGCTATCCTAACCAGGAGGTGAAGATTGGTATGCTGAAGAGTCTTGCGCCCAATTATCTTTCGCCGGTTTCTGTAGATAATAACGGACTGGTGAATGAATTTGTGGAACTGGTTTATGAAGGAGAAATAGAACAGGCAATGGTCCGCCTGAAGGCCTATCTCTCCAGTATCTCAAACCGTTTAAGCAATAAGAATGAACGTGATTTTCAGACCGTCTTCTATCTGATATTCAACCTGATGGGTGCCCTTATCAAAGTGGAGGAGGATAGTGCCATAGGCAGGGCTGATGCCGTGCTCCATCTGCCTGAAGCCATCTATGTGTTCGAATTGAAATACGATGGCTCTGCCGAGGAAGCCTTGAAGCAGATTGATGACAAGGGTTATCTCATTCCATATTCCGCTGATGGCAAGCGATTGTATAAAGTGGGTGTAAATTATGATAGTACCCAGCGGACTATCAGCGATTGGAAGATTAAGGAAGAATAAGAGTATCTGAAAATCGTTGATAGTTTTGATATATTATTTTAAGTTCAACCCTTGGTACGTGATGTATCAAGGTTTTGTGTTTTCTAACAGTTAACAAAATCCTCCCGATTCTCACGAACCGGGAGGAACAATCAACTCTTTAAGTTGGCATTTTACTACTATTTAATACCTATTTGTTGTGGAACGGAATTTTCCTGTCTGTTAATCTGTTCGTACTTGTGGGATGCCAAAGACTGATTCTCATCATACTTTTTCAGTACTGCATTTGCCAGGGTATTTAGTGGTATTACACCTTTTTGATAGGCATCTGCAGCACTGTTTGAAATATTGATGACGCAAGGGCTTCCATCAATGGTTGCTATCATGGAACCGCCTTTCATTGTGACATCTGTAATACGTGGGTTCAACTTCTCATCTTCGTATTTTTTATACATTTTAAGAGTCGAACTGCTTCTACTTAAACCTTCCTTAAGGGATGCATGACCGGCATTATTAAGGATGTTGACACCACCAAAACCTATCAGCAGCATCTTTATCAGAGGGTTTCTGATAAACATACCGCCTACGATAGCAGCCAATGGCATCAGGTTATCCTGCATCTTCATGTTAGGGTTTTTACCAGTAAACATACCGATAAGCATATCAGGAAGCATGGCAAAAACATAACCGAGATTCTTCGATACAATACTGAAATCGTTCAGTCCCATCTGTTCCAGGGTGTTTCCCCATCCTGCAAATTGCTGACTATTATTACCTGTCTGCAAGATTTGCTGAGTGGATTGTGTCTGTTGCGTCTGAATAGTTTGTGACGAAGCTGGTGTGCTTTGTTGAGCATAAGGAAGCCGTGTACTACTTACTGAAGAACGAGTAGGAGTAGGAGAGGATGAATGCCGGTGTTTCTTTTCTGGAACTGTACCATTGATGGAAGCATTCAACTTTTCCATTTCTACATCCCACTGGTCTTTCCCTTTTGTCGATGCTGCTTTTCGGGACTGATGAGGGGTATGCTTATCAAGATTGTCAGCAGCTCTGGCGTAGTCATAGGCTCGTTGGCTTACTTCTTTCAAAGACATCTTCTTGCCACCGCATTTGATCCAGTCCTTCTCCTGCTTTGACATTTCTATCGCAAGGGAATGGAACGTGGCTGCAAATGCTCTGTTCTGTTTAGCTGTTTTAGTCAACATCCATCGGGGAATTTCAGTGTTACCCTTGTAGGCGATGCATTGTTTGGAGAAATTAGTCTTGATGGTATTGAGTAGCTTTGCAGAATTACCCTTATGCTGAACCAGCAGGGCATTGCTGACTTTCTTGGCAGAGTCACTTACTGAGAGTGGAGCCACCTTGATCTTTCTGCTTAAGACACTGTTGATGTTGTCAATGAACTCAGTACCGCTCTTGCGATACTTTGCAGAACCAGTCTGTATCTTCTGTAATGCATCTGCATCGCCAAAGACTTCTTTACTGCTCTCCTTGGCATATTCTTCTTTTGACCAGTCTTTGGATGACTTGTTACCGATAAATTCTCTGATACCGAAATCTGAACCTACACCAATTCCAGCTTTAGCTATAGCCTTCGTACTTCCGGAAGCAACGCCGCCAAAACCGCCCATCATAGCAGTGTCTATAAGACTCGCACCCAGAAAGCCGGTAGCTTTAGATAAGGCAGAAGGATCGTATATCGCCTCTGCCTTATTTTCTACCTTCTCGCCGTATTCACCCTTCTTTAATCCCCAGGTAGGCATGACAAAGGCTATCAGACTGTCTGAGAATGTTTTTCTCGCTATGTAACTTGCGGTATTTCTTGGTACCTTTTCTCTAGCCAGCTGCTCTACCATAAGCATCTCAAAGCGGTGCATCACATACGACTGGGCATATTCAAAGAGTTTCTTGGATTCCTTGCCGCCATTCTGTACCACAAGATTCTCATAGAAAGCATAAACGAATGTACTGTAGTCATTCTGCAATCTCTTATCTTTGTTCCATCTCAGATTACATCTTTCAATGAGATTGTCTGTAGACATCTTATTCCATTTACCATTGGCATCGACTTGCTTTTTGGCACGATAAGCTGGGGTTACACCGTGTCTGCTGTCAACAGCCTGTGCCCAAATGGAACGGTTGTCCTCCTTGTCTATGGCATCCATGAACTCCTTTGTCTGGTTCTTTTCTATTCTCTTTTTCTCTTGAACCAGAGTGGAAGCCATGTATTTGCTGTAATACTGGCTGATGCAATAGTCAATCTGGGAGAAGGTTTGATAGTTATTTTCTTTTGCCATAATTCTGTTTTTAAAAACCTAAAATCTGCTGACGAGCCTGTTCTATGGCTTTATAGTAAACAGACATCTGTTTCGGATAGTATCGGGAAAGCCATTCATTAAGACCAATCTGGTCTTCGATGAACTTTAAAGCCAGCTGGCGTGTAATCTCAATAGCCTTCTCTCCCTTTTCCCTACCATTAAACCAGGCTTTCGTCCAGCATCTCGTACCAGAATTATCAAAATATACAGAAGCTTCCCTTTCTATATCATAACTCTGTACGTCAATCTGTAAATCAAGCAGAGGATCTATGGTTTTTCCGTCGTCGGCAATTTCATCAAAAAGTTTTTTTTTTGAGTTTCATCCCAGGTAGGAAGATAGATGTTATGATTCAAAGCCATATAGCTGAGGAAATCATCTATCAAGACATCCTGCACCTTACCGGCAAGGATGCTGCTTCTTCCGGAGAGTCCGAGAGGATTACCTATTGAAGGCATGCTTTCAAAAAAGTAATTCTTCTTGGCTGCCTGACGGAATATGTTACGTAAAGACAAATCTGCCCTTTTGGAAGAGGTATATGCTCCGCTCATGAGGTCATTCCAGTAGCTTGGAAGCCAACGGAGCATCATCATTAATAGGGCATCTTTGTCTTGTTCGAAACTGTTTTCTACTTTCTTGTCTCCCAGTGCTTCCATGGATGGCAATTGGCTGATTCCCATGGCTGCTAACTGTTCGATGTTAGCCCAAATCATACTCAGAAATTCGGCAGGATCGATCTCTACACCATCAAAGCGTACTCCTATATGAAGGAATCGTCCGCTCTTTGCGATTTCCTGACCGGCAACAACCTGGGTTCCGTAAGGGGTATAGGCTTCTACTATGTGACCGTAAGTTACTTCATACTTGCCATATTTGGCTACAATGTAGTTGTCGTAAACCGCATCCTGTCCGGCACCGATGATGATACCTGTGGCAATGGCATAGAGAGGTTTGTCACTAGCAGGAAAATCAATTCCTTTGTGGAAAAACTTTTCTCCTGTCAAGGGATGATTCTGTTCGCCAAAGGCAAGAGTTGCCTGTATGTTGTCTTTTTCTTCCAGAGGGAAAGGCATCATATAACCACTGGCACTTTCCAGAAGCATATCTTTATAATTCTGTTTCATTCTTATTGTTTTTAAGAGGTGAGAACAGCTCCTCACCTCATGAGTTTATGAGAATTTCATTAACGTCTACGATGAACGGTCATGGAAGCGTCTTCTTCAGGGGCAGGTGTTGCTGCTACCTGATGGGCTACGGCAGCTTGTATTGGGCGGTTCATCTGCTGTTCCTGGGCATGAACAGAACGCTGGTTTACATTTTTCATGGTCATACCGCCCAAGGCTAGACCTGCTATCTTACTGAACCATCCGAAACGTCCGAACATCATGTAGGATGCCAACAGCATACTGGCAAGGTTCATCTTACTGATATTGCCACCTGTAACGTTAGCAAGGGCAGAATTGAGATTATTCATTAAACCGCCGCCCACTCCTGACTGCCCCTGTACGCCCTGTACTGCTGACATGCTAGGATATTGGGCAGTAGTTGGGTCATAATAACCATTACCATGATTTACCATTCCATTACCATTGAACATACCGCCTACGTATTCCTTTCCATCGTAATAAAGGTTTCCGGCTTCAGAACCTACGTTACCGAGCGTACCTTTCAGTTGGTTATAGACATTGGCTCCTTCTGTGCCAACGTTACCTATTGTGTCCTTCAAGTGATAATATACATCTGCGCCTTCAGCACCAACATTGCCAACCCCAGCTTTAATAGACGAATATGCGCCTTCGCCTAATAAGGTGTCAACGGTTTTTTCACTTACGGATTTTTCATTACCATAAGCATCTTTATGACTTCCGAGAAGAAGGGTGGAGGCAGAATCAACAAGTCCCTTGTTGGTGCCTTCTTCTCCTAATGCTTTTTCCTTTGCAAAAGTCAAAAGACCTTTCTTATAACCAACAATAGGAAGTGCTACTGCGCTCATTGCTGCTGCTGATTTGGGATGCTCTACTGCAAATTTTACTCCACTTTTAGTGGCAGAGCCAACTGCTTTAACACCACTTTTAACGTAAGGAAATGCCATTTTGGAAAACGTCATAATATGAGGAGCTGCAGCTTTACCGCCTTCTACGGCATTTTTAAGAAGGGATTTACATAATACTGACCAAGTTGCCATAATTCTATATTTTTAAGTTGTTTACTCAGGATCATATATCTCTACGATTGCTCTGGCTTTATGTCTCTGTGTTTTTGGGGTAGGGAGAAACCTACCATTATCAGCAGAACAGAGCCAGGCTTGAACTCCCGGATTATCTTCTACTTCTGTTGATGTCCAATACCAGCAGTCTCCTTCCAAGGCTATAGGTGTGCCACCCAGTTTTTCCAGGACAGGGTTGATAACTCTCGCTGAGGATGCCAGCAAACGTTGTTCGGCTACACAAGGGAGATAGTCGCTCTGCCCATTGGCATGAAAGTTGATCATTTCCATGGCTAAAGGAGAGCCTTTACTGGTTTCTGCACTATAGCTGTTATACATGGCTACGGTATTCTTGAAACCACAGAAAGATGTTATGTCTGTACTGGTTCCATTTACCATACCCACGGAATCACAGAATACCTCATTGAGTTCATCAAACATGACTGCTAGGGCAGGGTGGTCATCTGTTTCCTCGGCAAAGACAACGCCTACTGCCTTTCTTTTTGTCTGGTTGAAATAGGAAGCCGTGTCCATGCAGCTATGGTCGTTACAGAGAACATAGCCTACATGTATATTTCTGTCAATGGGTTCGTGATTGTCACACGAGGTACTGAGAATTGTGATGGCTATCATCTGTATCATGCCCAGAACCGGAAGGGTGATACCTTTTATTACTGATTTCATAATGATTACTTTTTATAATGGGATTTTTATACCGAAGGCTGCACCTGTTCTGAAGGTATCTTCGCCTCTTATGACAATATCTTCCTTCACCTGAAAGAACACACTCCAACCATTATAGAGATTATAGGTGTGCTCATAGCCGATATGACCGGCGGTAATTACCTTGTCGAGGTCACTACCACAGCTGACACCTACTCTTACGTTTCCATGATGGTTCCTGCCTCTATTCATGCATGGCTTGTAGGCAAAGCCCACAGTCCACGCACGATAGTTGCGCCAGAAGGAATCACTGGTAATATGACCGGCTTCCTCGTCTTTCTTATATTTCAGATACATGGTTCCGAAATACTCCCAGGCATTATGATAGTCGGTTTCATGTTCGTAGGAGAGGGTGGTTTCTACCCCCTGGGGGTAGCTGCCACCGACACCTAACATCAAATGGTTGCCATGACTCTGGGCATACATTGCTGTTGCCGAGAACAGGGCGAACATAACAGATAGTATCTTTTTCATAAATTCTTTGCTTTATTGTTCTCTGAGAAGAAGTGTATCGAAGGCATCTGCTGCCAACACATCCTCGTAGTCGAGGTTCATGGAAATGGTTCGTCCGGAAATCTGCTTCTCCGACAACTCAATGGTGAGCACCTTATCGTTTGGAAAGGTCATCTTCTTCAGAACGATGATGTTCCGATAGCCGCTCTTGAACCTTACAGAACGGTCCAGTACCAGAGCAGGTTTCAGCTCGATGGTTTGGACATTGGTTGCCTTCTGCTGTTTCTTGTCCTGAAGCTTCATTCTTAACTCATCTATATCGAAAGGAAGATTGGTCTTGTTTGATACCGAGAAGTCGATGAAGAAATATTCTCCTACCACATAGATGTTGTTCAGTCGCATGGTCATCTTGTTGTGGGTGGTGAAGGTACTTCTATATTTGGCAGGACTTTGCCATACCTTCATGGCATAGCTTACCATATCTACCGTTGACATGCTTACATCGGGATTATGGAAGGCATTGCGCTCGATAAGCTCCACTTCCTTATCGGTAACTGCCTCTTCTATCCTGCTGGTATAGAGTAGGGCATACTGTACTCTGTAACGCTCCGTGATAACGGTAACGATACCCAACACTTCGCCATCCTTATGATTACCTGTAACCGGTTTGAGACGGATGACATTATCCAAAGGCTTATCGCCCACAATACTGTCGGTTGAGATATCCACCAGACGGATGGGTTCTGATGCTGTGATAACGGTGGAAACATGCTCATTGATGGTGAGCTGTTCCATATTGTTGAAGCCCTTTTGGGCAAATGTTCCTAAAGCTACACCCAAACACATGAAAAACAGTGTAAAGGCTCTCTTTTTAATATTCTTCATATTGTTACTTTCTTTTTGTTTTACTTTCTTTTCTGTTTGTCTTTCTGGCTTTCATCTACAAGATAAACCTTTGTGCCATACTTCAAGCGTACCTTATTCTTCTTCACGGCTGTACCGAAGGCGTTCATTACCTTTTGGGTGGCATTCTGGGCAGCCTGGTTTGCCCAACTGCGAATACCGGAAGATGACGTGGTTGAGTTGTCAAGCATGGAACCGCCCTGCATGGCTGAACTGGCTACATCCTTGGTGGTTTCCCTGAAACTGCTCAGTGGAACATACAAGCCCTGCATACCATCGGTATCATAGATACTGAGACTTACCTTGATGATATCTTCATCATAGAAAATGCTCTCTACCTTACCCTGCACACGCTGTTTGCCGAAGCCGCTCATGGAGGCATATAGATAGGTTCCCTTTCTGATGGTTTCGTCTCCAATCTCTATATCGTCCAGCAGACGGAGTCTCACCCTGCTACCATCTACAGCTTTCACCTCTTCATCAATGATGGCTGAAATGAGTTTGTTCTTGCCGTCGGCTGCACCTAAAGTATTAAAGTAATCTGATACCTGTTTGGTCTTCTTCACTACCTTTTCCGGCTCGTCTTCACTGTCAGCGGTTCTGCTGTTGCCATAAGAAGCGTTATCTGAATGGCTGTTATAAGAGGCTGTACTTCCTGTAGAAGGAGTTCTACTGGCAGTGTTGCCATTTTCATGGGGTCCACCTTCTGAGACAGATTCGTCATTGCTTGCCATATAGCTGTCGCTTCCAGAGAGGGTCTTATTCATCTCTTCCCAACTTCTCTGTCTACTCCGACGTTGGGCAGAAGCAATCTCAGAATCTTTCAGAGGATCTACGAAATCATCCTTGTTGGTATTGCTACGGTTGGCTCTCACACGTTCCTGCATTTCTGCAAGCTTTCGCTTTTCCTCGGCTTGCTGCATGCGAACCTTCCTGGCTTCATCCTCGCTGTACTTTGACTCAAAATCCTTTTTCTGATTGACAGAGTCATTATCGTTCTCCACATTCTGCACTCCGGAAAGGTCTGAGATTCTACCAAACTGATCTTCGGTATTGTCCATCTTGTCTCCTAGAATGCTGTCGGTATATGCCTCCGGCAATTCACTCGACAGATAATCCGTTGTCTTCAACTTCTTGTTGGTAGCATCAGAGACTTCAACGTTGAACATGTCAATGATGAAATAACCAACAAACAGAAGTGGCAGATAGATAATTGCCGGCAACAGATACTTGGGCTGTTTAAAGTTAATTTTCTTTATATCCATAGTTATCTCGCTTTTTTAAGTTCACGCTGTTGGCGCAAAGCCTGGTCCACCTGCTCTACAGCTGTACGGTGTGGTACGTTCTGGCTTGCCTTATAATATCTGATCAAGTTAATGATGTTAAGGGCAAAAAGACAGATGATAAATCCGAAAACTATCTTCAGAAATCCTACCCGATGGACATTTGCCCAGGATTGTATTTTCATTACCAGGAGCGTAAGTTTGGTCTTGTTGGCAAATTTTCTGCCGGCTTCCACCTCTCGCTCATATTGCTCCTTATAACGAGGATCATTCTTATCCGGCATTTGTTCTCCTGCAATTATTTTCTTTATATCCATATTATATAGGTGTATGAATTAATAATCTGACTTCTTGGTTTCTTCCAGATCCTTGTTTTTCAAGGTTCTCCAGTTGGTGATGAGGATTCCATGAGGATTGTTCTCGGTTCGAGGAACACGCTTCAAGTTTCCTGCCGTTACAAGCTGGCGCATCAGGATGCTGGTTCTGCGCTCTATTCGCTGTCTGCCGTAGTAGACGAAGTTGAGGGAGTCGGTATTCAGCTTGATGCTGTCACAATAGATGCTACAGATGGTGCTCGTACCGATGATGTTGTTATAGAAGCCCTTTTCTTTCAAGGCATTATACTGTGCCAGACCGGTCTCGTCAACGAGATACATTGCCTTGCGCATCGTATATTGGATATACTTGTCATCCGGTGCGAGAGTGAAGAAAAACTGGTGGAACATTTCTATATCACTTTTTGCCTCTACGTCAAAGGTTTCATCCATCGTGGTTTGTTTCACCAGGATTGGAACGTTGCCGTCCAACACATACACTTTCTTATGGGCATCGTCAACCATGCCCTTTGCGATGAAGAAACTTCCTAAACTCACGATGATGCAGCCTATCAGAAATAGGCTGCTCACTACCATCACGAGTTTGATCTTATTCTCTACATTCTTTAATACTGCCATATCTATACGATTTTAAAATTTCATAACGGATGATGCGCCTCTCTTCACCTCTGAGGAAACACCCTCACCGAAGTTACGGGTTGAGAATGCTGTATCGCCTTCCGGTATCATCCAGGCTGCCAGGTCTGGAACGAGGTTGAGACACTTCAAGGCTACCACTGAAGCTGCCAACAGATAGCCGCAGGTCATAAAGGCGTTCTGAATATAGGCTGATGCAGAACCTTCACTCTGTGTGATAGCCGTCAGGTTTTCTACCTGTACGCTCAACACAATATCAAAGAGAAGGAGAACATAGAAGCCTACAAAGTAGAGCATGGCTCCATAGAAATGTACCGTGAGATATCGGGTAATCCATTTTGCCCAGGCTCCTTCCCATTTAGGCAAAACACTGAAAGCCCATTGAATCGGTCCGAATATCGTGAGCATGCCCAGCAGAATCTGTTGGCAGAAGATGGTACTCCACCAGCCTATTCGGAAGATGACCATGGAGAAGAACATAACTATTTTGTCCAGTCCTATCATCAGTCCCACAAAGGTGGAATTGTTTTCAGCTTTTGCTGCCTGTTTGGCTACCTCTACCGCATCAGCAGTTCCTGCACTTTCAGCAAGTGTTTCCTTACTTTGGCTGTTTGCGATGTTCTTGGATGCTGCATCTAGCTTTTCTTTCACGTCTCCACACACGGAATCACGCTTGTGTATCAGCGGCAATAGTTCATTGTATTTATCACTCACCTGTACCGCCTCTGCTTCATAGAGGTCGTGCGTGTAAGAACCGATACAGTTAGGTATGTAGGCGAGGGCATCCAAGATACATGCATTGGAACCAGCTCCGATACCACTCTTGCTAGGTGGGTACCAAAGACACATCACCAAAGCTATACCCAGGATCTTCATGATTTTGAAAACATCGATAGGCTCGTTCTTTACCATCATCTTATAGGCGATACCTCCTGCTACGACGATACTGAAGAGTGCGCCCAAAGCCATGCTCATCTGCAAGATCCACCAGAAGGGACCGTCTGAACCGATAAAATCCTGGTTACACAGAAACTCATTTGTCTGGAAGACCACGTTGTCAATGTCTTCCTCGAACAAATCAACGCCAATGGTTTGCGAAAGGTCGCTTACCATATCTTTTATTCCGCCAAGCGTTCCACCACTTGCAGAATCTAAAAATAATGTACTAAATGCCATTTCTGAGCCCACTTTAAAAAGGGGCATATTTTGAATTCAGTCTGACCAGTGTGGTCAT
>OMCO01000114.1_pt1 | contig 33872 bp, 37 predicted proteins | sample 1645031 | NCBI WGS metagenome assembly OMCO01 (sample SAMEA103958146, study PRJEB25191) | human gut metagenome
AGAAGTTATGGAAAAAGTTCATATAAATTATATAGATTTATCCAAGTTTTTATCTAACCAATTAGCAAGTGGCAGCAAAAGTATAATATCTATGTATGATGAAAATAGAATAATAAAAATATATAATGATTATACTATTGATAGAAGCACTAATTTCAAAATATTAAATGAAGCATCTAGGGTAATAACCAAAACTCACTTTCCAAAAACAGTAGTATATTATAACAAATTTATAATTGGCTGTTTAATGAAATATTACAAAAATTATTATCATCTTAATTATCTGTCTAATTATCAACAAGACTTTATAGCTTCATCATTAAATTTATTAATAGAAAAAGTAAAAGAACTGACCAATAATGATTTATACCCAGTCGATATATACTATGAAAATGTCCTATTTAATAATGATGGAAATGTTGAAATCATTGATTTAGATGATGATGGCTTAGTATATAGCAACACCAATGAACACCTAAATACTGTTTTAACTAACCTAACAGGCACTATTATAGAAGTTTTATTTCCTGCCTTTGCAATGTCTGGTGATTACGAAATATTAAAACGCTATCAGATAGAAAAAACCTTCATTGATTGCTTTTACAATTCTATATTTAGCTATGAACTATTAGAAGAATTTCTAACATATATAAAAACAACTAAAAAAATAAAAAAACAATAAGGAGTATTATGAAAACGATACTCCTTTTATGATATAATAAAAAAAGAAAAGAGGAACGTATGGAAATAATTAATTTAAAGCTAGGAATGCTAAAAACAAATTGTTACATTTTAAAAGAAGGAAATGAAACATTGATTATTGATCCTGCTGATGAATATTTTAAAATAGATGAAATCATAAAAAATACTGATTTAAAAGGTATATTAATTACCCATAATCATTTTGACCACATAGGAGCATTAAATCAACTTTTAAAAAATTATCAAACTAAAACATATGACAAAAACAATCTAGAAGAAAAAACATACCAAATAGGGAATTTTTCTTTCGAAGTAATATATACACCAGGTCACACTGCAGATTCAATAACTTTCTATTTTCCTAAAGAAAAAGCGATGTTTGTAGGAGATTTCATCTTTAAGGATGATATTGGAAGATGTGATTTACCCACTGGCGACTACCTTCAAATGCTAGCTAGCATAAATAAAATAAAAAAATACAATGATGACATTTCAATATATCCAGGTCACGAAGAAACCACAACATTGCTTGAAGAAAAAAAGTTTAATGAATATTTTAAATATAACTAGAAAAAACTATAAAAATTTGCTATACTAAAAAAAGCATAGGAGGATTATAAAATGGCCAAAAGAAGAAAAGTAAGTATTAAAAAAATAATACGATTTATAATATTATTAATAATTATAGCAGTCATTATATTTTTCATTACAAAATTAACCAAAAATTTATTTGCAGAAAATAAAACCATGTATATTTCAGCTACAACCAGTCAAATAGATTTATATGATGAAAATCTCAAACCAGCTATTAAAATATTTCGTGGTGAAGAAGTAAAAATAAAAGAAACCGACACCTTAAAAGATAACGAAGATTATTTAAAAGTAAATATTGACAATAAAATATATTATGTAAGCAAGGACAATTTAGTAAGTAATCAAAAAAATATTATAAAAGAAGAAAAAGTTTACGTTAGAACACCCACTGTTTTATTAAAAAGTGAAGATAGCATAGAAATAGTTGCCAATCTTTCTAAAGAAACAGAGTTACAAGTACTATCATACGATAAAGTTGACAAACAAGGTAATGTTAATATGTATAAAGTAAAACAAGGTGGAGAAGAAGGATATGTATACAGTAAATATACAACGCTAACCAAAGAAGAATCGGCCCAAACTTACAATATGGAAAAACACACCAAAATAAAAAATCTTTACGGTGGTGGTGATGTTAAAAAATTGGACTTTTTCCCTGTCGAAAAAATTAAATTTAGTGAAAATAAAATGCCTGAAGCAGTATATTCACTATACTTAAATGATACTAGTAGCGTTCTATCTAAGGTAGATGATTATATTGAACTAGCCAAAGATACTAAAATAAATGCTTTCGTAGTAGACATTAAAGACAATGGGGCCATTGGCTATGAATCAGAAGTTATGAAAAAAATATCACCGACAAGTTACAAGTATGCAAATAATAGTAAAGAAGATTATGCTAAAGCAATTAAAAAACTTAAAGATGCGGGATTTTATCTAATAGGTAGAATAACAGTATTCAAAGATGATTATTATGTAAAAGATCATCCTGAAAATGCCATTGTGAAAAAAAACACTACTGATCCTTACAAAATAGGTTCTTCATACTGGCCAACAGCATATTCCAGAGATGTTTGGTACTATAATGTATCCTTAGCCCTAGAAGCTATCAACGAATTTGGTTTTAATGAAATAAATTTTGACTACGTCCGTTTTCCAGATCGTACTCAAAGTTTAGAAAAAAATAATATCATTGATTTTAAAAATCAATATAACGAAGATAAAGTTGAAGCCATTCAAAACTTTCTAAGATATGCAACCGATGCGATTCACGAAAAAGGAGCATATGTATCAGTTGATGTATTTGGAGAATCTTCAAATAGTTATTACACTACCGCTTATGGTCAATACTGGCCAGCACTATCCAATGTTGTTGACGTCATCAGTGCAATGCCATACCCCGACCATTTTGCAAATAATTCCTACGGTATCAATAAACCTTGGAACCATCCGTATGAATTAATCAGTGCTTGGAGTAAAGAAGTAGTAAAACGCCAAGAAGATACAACATCAAAAGCCATCGTTAGAACTTGGGTTCAATCATACAACGTTCAAGGTTGGGTAGATCCAAATGGAATAGAATATAACGCTGAAGAAGTAAAAGCGCAAATAACCGCTCTATTTGAAAACGGCTTAACCGGCGGCTATATAACTTGGCATTCAGGCTCCAATATAGAAAAATATAAAAAACAAAAATCAGCCTTTCAAATAGACTATTTAAAGGAGTAAAATATGATAGAAGTAAATAATAATAAATATGAAATAATTAAAAATTATAAAGATGCCTTCAATCAAGAAGAATTCACTAATCTATATACAGAATATTTTGAAGAATATGATTATGTAGTCGGTGACATTGCCTATAATAAACTAAGACTTAAAGGATTCTATGATGAGAATAACAAAAAAGTAAGTTCTATTAACAATATTGCAAACTTAAACGATTACCTAAAAAATAACTGTGCTAACGATTGTCGATATTTTGTGGCTAAAAAAATAAAAGAATAATATATTAATAAAAAAAATTATGGTAAACTAATATAATAAAAAGGGGTGCTACAAATGGATAATAAAAAAATAATTACTTTAGTTAATGGGATAGAAAGTGCAATAGAAGTAGAACTATTATGTGCCTTTGAAATGCCGGATACAAAATATAAGTATGTAATATACACCAAAAACGAAAAAGATAAATATGGCAATATAATACTATATTTAGGGAAACTAGAAATTAGTAATAATAAACAATTTTTAGTAAATATAGAAAATAATACTGAGTGGGAAAACATTAAAAATATTATTAACAAAATGACAAACTATGATAACATCGTTAAAGGAGAAGATAATGAACGAAAATAACATAGCTAATTATGAAGAAAAAAGTATAGTAGTTAATAATCCCAATGATATTTCCCGATTAAATAACCTAGATAAAAGTAAATATCGTACCCGTGCAACCATGCTATATGATGAATTAAAAGCCATAAAACCTATAGATAACACCATTAATAATGTAATATACCTCCAAAAAAATATTGAACAGTCTCTAGCATTAAATACTAACATTAATACTTTAAAACAAATTTGGACAGAATATCGCCTTTTCTATAACGAAAAAAACAGTAACAAAGCTAATCAAGAAACACAAGCTACGAACATAAATGATACCCAAGAAAGCTATATTTTATCCAATTTTGATGAAATATTTCAAGAATTAAACCAAAAAGTTGATGGAGTTAATGGAATTATTCAAGAATTAAATAATATGAAACAAAAAATTCATAGTTCTAATCTTATTCTAGGAGCCAACCAAAAATCTTTTGAACTCTATATGCAACAAGAAAGAGCCAAATTAGAAAAAGAAAAAGAAGAATTTGAATTATTAAAAAACGCCCAATCAAAAAAACTAGAAGAAGAACATCGTAAAATTGCTACCTACTACCAAAGAATTCAACAACTGGTAGCCAAAATGAACTCTCAAATAGATAAATTATATTAAAATAATATTTAAGTGATTAAGTATTATTTTTTTAATTACATAAGAATAAACTTTAATAAGGGTGGGAATATGAATAACATAGTAGAATATTTTTATAAAATAAAACCTCAAAATATGATTAAAATAGGAGTTAACTACCGTTTTGAATATAATAACGAAATATATTACTTTGAAATATATAACCAAAACAGTGACATAGAAAAAAATATTTCCATATTTGAAAATATTAATACAATTAAACCCTTATTAAATGAAATTATTTTAAACAAAGATAAAGAGTATATAACAAAAATAGATAACATTCCTTATTATCTATACAAATTAAACATAAACGAAAACATCAAATTAAAATTAGCTGATATTAGTTATTTAAGTAATGTAAACATTAATACTTCAAATTTAAAGACAGTAAATAATTGGTCAGACCTTTGGGAACAAAGAATTGATTACCACGAAAGACAAATAAATGAAATGGGAAAAAAGTATCCCTTGCTAGTAGAAAGTTTTAACTATTATGCCAGTCTAACAGAAACTGCAATTTCTTATATAAAAAATACAATTCTAGAAGAACAACCCACAATATTAGATATAAACATATTATCCCATCGTCATATAAGTAACAATCTTAACATTAAAGATTTGTATAATCCAGCAAACTTTATCGCCGATCACAAGGCAAGAGACGTAAGCGAATACATAAAAAAATCATTTATAAATGGAAATAAAAATATATATAAAGAGATTAATGAATACTTTAAAATACACTATTTTTCAAGTTATGGAGCTAGATTATTAATGGGGAGATTATTATACCCAAGCTATTATTTTGAAGTATATGATGAAATATTTCTCGGCCAAGAAAAAGAAAAAAAAATAACTGAAATTATAAGCAAAGTAGATGAATACGAATTGTTTTTAAAAAAAATACATCTCTATTTATTAAAAAACTACCATATACCTGAAATAGAATGGTTAAAATAAAAAAGATATTAATCTTCATTAATAACTTTTATAACTTCAGGTATTTCATTAATTAATGCACTTTCAATTCCTTCTTTTAAAGTCATAGTAGCATGAGGACAATTACTGCAAGCACCAACTAATTTAACATATACTATACCGTCTTGATATCTAAGAAAAGTGACATCACCACCATCATTATTCAAATATGGTCTAAGACGATCCAATACCTCATTTATTTTCTTTTCAATATCATTCATATATTTCACCCACATATAATTATATAATAAAATATAATAACTCTCAAGCCAATTTGCAAAATAAATTAAAATAGTATATAATTTAAGTGGTGAGCAAATATGGCTAAGTATAAAAAAGAAGAAATAATTAAAGTAAAAGTCACTGGACTTCAACAATATGGTGCTTTCGTTGTGACCGATGATGACTTCAATGGATTAATACACATATCGGAAATATCATATGGATACGTAAAAAAAATAGAAGATTACGTTAATGTTGGTGATAAAATTTATAGTGAAGTTCTATCTGTAGACGAAGAAAACAATCAATTACAACTTAGTATCAAAGATATAGACTACAAAAAAGATGGTGGTAAATTAAAAAGAATGGCAGAAACCGCCAGCGGATTTGAGCCATTAAAGAATCACCTAGATGAATGGATAAGCAACAAGATAAAAGAAGTTACTGACAAAATGTAAAAAAAAACAAAAAATAAATAAAAAGTATTGACAAGTAAGGCGAATAAATGATATATTAATGTCTGTCAGTACGACTTTTGGGCGATTAGCTCAGTTGGTTAGAGCACCTGCCTTACAAGCAGGGGGTCATAGGTTCGAGTCCTATATCGCCCACCATTTATTTTGCCGAAATAGCTCAACTGGTAGAGCAACTGACTTGTAATCAGTAGGTTGCGGGTTCAAGTCCTGCTTTCGGCACCATTTCTACGGAAGGATAGCGAAGTGGTCAAACGCGGCAGACTGTAAATCTGTTCCTTCGGGTTCGATGGTTCGACTCCATCTCCTTCCACCATCTAAAGTTGCCTCGTAGCCAAGCGGTAAGGCACCACACTTTGACTGTGGCATTCGCTAGTTCGAATCTAGCCGAGGCAGCCACATAGATTTTATTTAATGCTTCGTTAGCTCAGTTGGTAGAGCATTTGACTTTTAATCAAAGGGTCATGCGTTCGAGTCGCATACGAGGCACCATTAATGAAATTAATCCCTTATCTTTAAGGGTTTTTCTATAGTATAACATTAGAATATAAAAAACTGAAATATTTTGCATTTTAATGATTTACATATTATTAACCATTTGCTATTGCACTATAACATCATAGCAAAAAGCACATAAAAAACACTAATTATATAGGAAACTATCTCATATAATAGTATGTAACCGCTTTAAAAACCTAATTTTAACAAAAAAATTAAAAAAATGTAAAAAAAGTATTGTCAAACTAAAAAAAGTATTGTACAATATAGAAGACATTTCAAAAAATGTCATCATTGCCTGAGTGGCGGAATAGGTAGACGCACAGGACTTAAAATCCTGCGAGCATTAACACTCGTGTCGGTTCAAGTCCGACCTTAGGCACCATTTTATGGAGGAATACCCAAGTCCGGTTGAAGGGATCGGTCTTGAAAACCGAGAGGCCGCGAAAGCGACGCAGGGGTTCGAATCCCTTTTCCTCCGCCAACTAATTTATATTTATATCGCGGGATGGAGCAGCCTGGTAGCTCGTTGGGCTCATAACCCAAAGGTCGTTGGTTCAAATCCAGCTCCCGCAACCAAATGGTTCCGTAGTGTAGTGGTTATCACGTCTGCCTGTCACGCAGAAGATCGCGGGTTCAAGTCCCGTCGGAACCGCCATTTGGCTCCATAGCTCAGTCGGTAGAGCAGAGGACTGAAAATCCTTGTGTCGCTGGTTCAATTCCCGCTGGAGCCACCATATTTACTGATACTTAGTCATCTAAATTATTATTTAATTAGGTGATTTTTTTTAATATAAAAACAACAATATAATAAACAATTATTTAAAAAGAACATAATATATATTGGTGATATAATGAATACTATAACAGTAAGTGAGCTTAAAGAATTAAAAAATCCTCTTATTATAGATATAAGAGATAATTTTAATTATAATAACAGTCACATTCCAAATGCCATTAACATTCCAGAATTGATATTAAAAGAAATGCCCGCCAGATACTTATCAAAAAATAATACCTATTACCTTTACTGCAGTATTGGAAAACAAAGTTTAATTTTATCCAACTATTTAAACAGCATTGGCTATCATTGTTACACACTAGAAGGAGGATATCAGGAATATAGAAGAAATTTGGAAATTTACTAATACCAAAATACAATAATAATGGTATAATATAAATAGTAAAGGATGTGCAAAAATGATGGACTATATAATAATAGGATTACTAATAATATTAATTATTTTAGCAATAATATCTATAAGTAAGAATATCAACGAATCAAGGATTACCGAAAGATTAGGAAAATTAGAAACTAATACTATCAAAGAATTAGGAGATTTTAATAACAGCTTAACTAGAAATATGAACGAAGACTTTACAAAATTAAACGAACGGATAGATGCTAGATTAAGAATAATTAACGATAAAGTAAATGAAAGAATTGATGATAATTTTAATAAAACTAATAAAACATTTACCAATATTTTAGAAAGATTATCTAAAATAGACGAAGCTCAAAAGAAAATAGATAATCTCTCATTAGATATTGTTAATCTTCAAAGTATCCTAACCGATAAAAAGAGTAGAGGTATTTTTGGCGAAGTAAATTTAAAACATATCTTATCAAGCGTATTTGGTGATGTTAATGATAAAATATACCAAATGCAATATCAATTTCCTAATAATACCATTGCAGATGCTGTTATCTTCGCACCAGAACCCCTAGGATTAGTTGCAATCGATTCAAAATTTCCATTAGAAAACTATCAAATTATGGTAGATAAAAATAGAAATAATCTAGAAAGAAGCATGGCAGAAAAACAATTTAAGATTGATGTCAAAAAGCATATTGATGCCATAAGCAATAAATATATTATTCCAGGAATTACATCAAATCAAGCAATTATGTTTCTACCGGCAGAAGCCCTATTCGCAGAAATAAATGCCTATCATACCGATTTGGTAGAATATGCTCATAAAAAAAGAGTTTGGATAACCTCGCCAACTACCTTAATATCAACATTCACTGTTATCCAAGTACTATTAAAAAATATGGAAAGGGATAAATATGCCTCTATTATTCATGAAGAATTAAACAAACTAGGCCTAGAATTTGCAAGATATAAAGAACGATGGGATAAATTATCTAGAAGTATAGAAACAGTGGGTAAAGACGTAGAAAGTATCCACATAACTACCGATAAAATATCCAAAAGATTTGAATCAATTAATCAAGTCGACATAAAAAATGACCAATATTTAGAATAAAATATGTGTTATCCATAATAAACTAACATAAAATTAATTAGGTGGTAATATGGGTAAACGCATTTTTTTCTTTTTGCTTGGTTTTGGTTTAATGATTATAGGCTTTACATATATTATTTTATATCTAAATTTGCTTACCATCGGGTATAATTTTAACCAATATGTTAATTTTATAATTAGAAGATTTGAATGCTATTATAGTATCATTGGACTTTTAATTATTATCTTCACTTTATTTCTAAAAGGAGAAAACCGCAATGAAATATATATATGATATCGTTTTAAACTTTAATAAACAATACTTTAATTTTTTCGAGTGGAATATTAATGATAATATTATTAATATAAGGAAAATACCAATATTTAAAATCAGCGATAAATTCTATTACGATATAAAAAATTATTCTATTAAACTTGATATGGATTTTGTCAAAAGTATCGAAAATCAAACTTTATTATATTTGGGTAACAATCATCAAAATATGTGTCTTTTTAGTAATAACAAAGAAGTACTAGGAGTAATGATAGATAAAAATGGAAACGTAATAAAAAGAAGTAGTCTATTATTTGATGAAGAGGATGAAGCATTAGAACTATGCGAAGAATTAAAAACTACCAAGATTGAATATACCATTGGTTCTAAAATAGAAAATAACGAATTTATCTGCAGACTTGAAAAAAGCCAGAAAGAAAAAATCATTAAAACAATAAATGAGTTATTCAATAATCAAAATATTTCAGTTTTAAAATATTTATATTTTGATTTATTTGAAGAAGAAAAAGATGATATTACTTATATAAAGAATAGATTAATAAATTCCCTAAACAAAAATAATAACAATATAGAACGTCTAAATACCATTTTCAGTGCCATAAAAAAAGAGATTATTTAATCTCTCTGGTTAAAGCTACAACCTTACCAATTATCATATCATTAGAAACAACATTAATATTAATAGTTGGATATTTTGGATTAATAGCTTGTAAAATAATTCCTTTAGGATATTTATATAATCTCCTAATAGCAATAACATTATTTTTGATTGCTAAAGCAATATCGTCCCCATTTTCATAACTATCTTGTTTAACAATTGCTACTTTATCATTCTTTAAATAAACAGGTGCCATAGAATCATCTAATAACCTAACTCTTAAATCACTATAATTATTAACCGGTTCAAAAGAAGCGTTCTTATAACTATTAATTAATTTTTCCGTTCTAGGAGTTAAAGACTTATCTTTTCTACTGCTATTAATGTAATTTTTAATTAATTTCTTTTCAAATTTTTCTCTTTCTTTAGAAGATGCCTTAATATCTTTAGGACTAATATCCTCAATATCAAAAATATTGCAAATCTCCACTAGTATATCATAAGGAATATTTAAAGAGCCCGTTTCATATTTATGAAGCGTTTGGCGATTTTTTTTATAATTAAGCGCCTTAGCTAAATCTTCAAGCGAGTAATTATAACGAGTCCTAGCCTCCTTAATCTTCTCACAAATAATAGGTTTAAACTCATCGCTAATAAGGTCATCTTTTCTAGTTCGCATTATTTATCCCTCCTAATTAATTTTATTATCCTTATATATCAAAAACGTACCTAAAATACCTATAATAATCTTCAAAATAGTAACCATAATTATTAACATAATCAATTCCATTGTATTAATAATTCCTGCAAAAGCAATAACAGAAAAAATTACCGTATCGACAAATCCATAAACAATCACTGATAATAAATTACTCACCCATATTTTATTTTTCATAAGCCTTATTTCATAATACAAATAACCATTAAAATGTATTGTAATATAAGAAGTAAGTATTAAACCTAAATATACTCTAAGCGGTATATTAAATGCAGTATCAAAATAGATACTATTAACTAAATTGCTAGGTACAGTCATTTTATTAACTAATAATAGACAACCATAAACCAAAGTAAGCCCAATAACAATTATATACCATATTTTACTCAAATCATCTTTTCCATATTTTTGTAGTATCATATTCATCGCTACTATAGAAGTAGCATATATAACGGTTCCAGAGTTAACAGGAAGACCGAAAATAGAAATCATACTATTACCAAAAATCATAAAAAACATATATCCAAGAAAAATCCATAATACAAGTCCCTTTTTTCCAAATAAAGAACATCCTACGTACATAAGAGCATACATAAAAATTATCTCTCCAAGTAATAAAATTTCATTCATTGTTTTGGCCTCCTATACTTAAGCACATAATAGAAAACAGGTATATACAAAATATTGGCCATTAACTTAAAACTATACGTCATAAGTGAAATTCTAAATATATTAGTAATATCTAAAATATTATATAAAGATAAAAAACCTAGTACTAAGGAATCAATTAATTGAACAACAATTGAAGCAAAACAACTATTTACAAAAATATGATCATAATATTTTTTAGTATATTTATATAAATATATAGAAGCCAAAACATTAATAACTAGTAGAATAGGAAATGCCAAAATATTAACCCAATTATTAACAAACAATTTCTTAATATTAATAGCTATACCATTAGAAATAATTGGCAAATAAAGATAACTAAAAATAAACATAAAAATCATTACCAGGCAAACAAACCCAATTAAATATAAACACTTTTTAATATCTTTACTATTTCCTTTTTCCAAAAGAACATAAAAAGCAATAAAAATAGCCATATAAACAGGAGCATATAGTATTGTATCAAAACTAGTAATTTTTCCAATTTTAAGAGACAAAACAAAGGACAAGACCACTGCAATTACTAAAAAAACACTAATTCCATCTTTTTCATAAGATCTATAAAAAAAATACAAAAGGCCACTAAATATTAATAATAATAAGATAAATATTAACCCGTCCATCATCCACCTTCTTATTCCAATAGTATTATACCATATTTTTTTTAAGAAACAAAGAAAAAATTACCATAAACTTAAGGATATAGTAATTTTTTCTAATATTTAATCGTCACGGGTGATTAAGTTTTCTTTTTTTACTTCAATATAGTCATCTAAGCTTTTAGGAGTGTAATTTATAATATTTTGCTTTTTCATAACTTCATATATGCCAGGTGCCCCAATAAAGGCAAAAATACAAACCCATATAGCCTTATTTATTTCCATATCATAAAATGTTGTAGCAAAAGGGATACCAACTAAAAAGGAAATGAATAAATTAGAAAGGAAAATTTGATATCCCTTTTTAATAATGCCTAGGGTTTTAAGCTTTTGTATAATTGCCATCAAAATGATACTGAGCATACCAGCAATCATTAAAATGTCACTTAACATATCAGTTATCAATATATTCATAATCCCTCCTTTTTTTTCTAATTACAAGGCATAATAATTTTTTTGCTGAACTAAATGCAAACGAATTAAAATAAAATCATTTCCCAATTCCTTTCTAATATGTTATATGATAAAATTTAAAAATTTGTCATAACAAAAATACAATACCAAAAAAACTATTTGATTAAATAGTTTTTAATTAATTATTAGTATTATCTTCTAGACTCTTATAATATTCATATCTTTTCATCGCCCATATTTTTTGTTCGACTAATAAATTTTTATCCTCTGTATTTGTATATCTATTTTCCTTACTCAAAAATTCCTCATACAAATCAAAATCAACATTTTTACTATTTAGAATAAATTTTTCATCGGCTGGATTATATTTAAACGTTAGGAAATAACCGCACTTAGTAGCTAAATAACCATTATCCAGACTATGCTCCATTCCAGCCTTATTTCCGTGTTCAATACATGGTGAATAAGCGATAATCAAAGATGGACCCTTATGTTCTTTTGCTTCCTTTAACACTTTTAAATAATGTTCTTTATCATAAGCAATATTTACACAGGCAACATAACAATTTGGATAGCATAGTCCAATTCTAGCTAAATCCTTTTTAAAATTTTTCTTTCCAGCATCTGCAAAAGAAGCTACAGACCCAATATTAGACGATTTGGAAGTTTGTCCACCGGTGTTAGAATAGACTTCGGTATCTAAAACTAATATGTTAACATCATAGTTAGTTGAAATAATATGATCAAGCCCACCAAATCCGATATCATAAGCAAATCCATCACCACCGATTATAAACATCGTTATTGGCAAAATATAATTTTTATATAACTCTAAATATGGATGCTTTTTATAGTTAATTTTATTATAAACATCACTACATATATTATAATTATCATAGTTGTTAAGCCATAGTTCAAATAGCTTATCCTTTTTTCTGTTTTCCTCCATATACTTTTTAATCTTCATTCGATTATTTTGATATCCTAAATAAATTCCAAGTCCATATTCAGTATTATCCTCAAATAAACTACTTGCCCAAGGAATGCTATAAGGTGTCGAAGGACTAGAAGAACCATAAATAGAAGAACATCCAGTTGCATTAGCAATCATCAAATTACGACCAAACATCTGTGTCAAATTCTTAATATAAGCAGTTTCGCCACATCCTGCACAAGCTCCACTAAATTCAAATTTAGGTTCCATAAAACCAATATTCTTAACATTCATAATTTCTGATTTACATCTATCATTAACATTGTTATTAATCAAATATTCATATTTTTCCTGTTTAAACATATCTCCATCATATTCTTTCATTACCAAAGCTTTATTACCCTTTTTTCCAGGGCAAACAGAAGCACAAACACCACAACTAGTACAATCTTTGTAAGAAACTCCAATATTGAAAAATAAATCCTTTTCATTAGGAAGTATAGCTGGTATACTATCATCTAATTTTTTATCGGTTAAAAAAGGTCTAATTACAGCGTGTGGACAAACAAAAGCACATTGATTGCACTGAATACAATTTTCTTTTACATAACAAGGAACCTTTGAAGCAATTTCTCTTTTTTCAAACTTTGAATTACCTCCCCCAACAATACCATCTTTATTAGCAATAAATCTACTAACAGGCAATAAATCCCCCATTAATTTATTTATATAATCAGCATTATTAACCAAAGATAAATTATCTTTTCCATTATCCACAGTAAACTTGTTGATATCTATTTTTTTTAAGTATTTTAAAGTATTATCCACAACTTGATTGTTGATATCTACAATCTTCTTCCCCTTATGAGCAAATCTTTTACTATTATTATCTTTCATCAATTTGATAACCTTACTCATATTAAGAACATCCAAAATTTTAAATATACAAACTTCCATACAAGTACTAATTTTATTCTTTAAACCAATATTCGAAACAATTGAATATGCATCGATTACATAAAAAGTAATATTTTTATCCTTAATTAGTCTCTTTACATCACTATTTAAAGTTTTATTTATATCTTCTTCACTCATTCTAGTATTTAAAAGTAATACACCATTATCACAAATATTTTCAACAATATTATATTTATACATATAAGTATCATTGCTAACTACCACAAATTTAGGCTTATCCACATAATAAGGAGCATTTATCATATTATTACTTATCCTAATATGACTCCTAGTAACTCCTCCGGATTTTTTAGAGTCGTATTGAAAATATCCTTGAACAAAATTATTTGTATGATCTCCAATAATTTTTAACAAATCCTTAGAAGTTGAAACCATTCCATCAGAACCATAACCATAAATTAATAATTCTTGAAAATCATTTTCTAATCTAAAATTGTCATCCTTTTGTAAACTTTTATTAGTAACATCATCAACTATTCCTATAGTAAAGTCATTAAACAAAGTATTATTAGCAGCATAATCAAATATTGCCTTTACATCAGCTGGTGTGGTATTTTTAGAAGAAAGACCATATCTTCCACCATATATCTCTAAATTTTTATCAAAAAGTGCAGCACAGACATCTAAATACAATGGTTCACCATTAGAACCAGCTTCCTTAGTTCTATCCAAAACAACAACCTTTTTAACGGTATCGGGTAAAACACTTCTTAAAGCATCTGAATTAAAAGGCCTATACAAATGTACCTGGATAAGACCATGATTTTTACCAACCTTGTTAAGTGCAGAAATAACTTCCTTAGCTGTTTCACAAATACTTCCCATTGCTACTAATACTATATCTGCCTTAGGACTACCATAATAGTTAAAAGGTTTGTAGTCAGTGTGATTAATTTTATTAAATTTATCCATATAGTCTAAAACAACATCATAACAATTTTGATAATCTAAATTTCTTGCCTCAGTATTTTGAAAATAAACATCGTCATTTTGAGCAGTGCCCCTTGTATTTGGCCTCAACGGGTTCATTCTAGTTTCCCTAAAAGAACTAAGAGCCTTTTTATCAACAAGTTCCTTTATTTTATTCTCATCAATTAACTTAACTTTATTAATTTCGTGACTAGTTCTAAAACCATCAAAAAAGTGAATAAAAGGTAGACTAGCTTTAATAGCCGATAAATGAGCAATATTAGCCATATGATAAGCCTCGGTCACAGAAGAAGAACTAAGTATACAAACCCCCGTACTTCTAGTTGCATAAACATCTTGATGGTCACCAAAAATACTAAGAGCGTGAGTAGATAAACTCCTAGCAGCAACGTGAATAACCGCGGGCAACATTTCTCCAGCCAACTTATATAAAGTAGGTATCATCAATAATAGCCCTTGACTAGCAGTAAAAGTAGTAGCCAAACTACCACTTTGCAAAGCCCCATGCACAAGTGCAATAGCACCAGATTCAGATTGCATTTCAATGACATTAACTTTATTATTAAAATAATTTAATTTTCCCTTATTACTATAAACATCAGTAAGTTCAGCCATTGGTGAAGCTGGAGTAATCGGATAAATACCGCATATTTCACTAAAATTATAACTAACCAAACTAACAGCTTCATTAGCATCCATTGTTTTATACTTTTCCATAATTGCCTCCTATTTTATTAATATTCTATCATAAAAAAGCCAAAAATTCTATTTATTAGTAATTTTTGCCTTAACAATATTTATAAAATTTTCTATCTCGCTCTTATTATAAGGATAAACTAACCTTAACATTGGTATTTCTAACTTACTACAATTAGCGCCTTCTAAAGCTTTATATATATTACAATTTGCAGTGCCAATCATGATAATCCCATCAACTGCATCTTTTAAATAAGAGCAACTTCCAAGTAACTCCTTATCATATATATTACTTAAATAAGGTATAACATCCAGGTAATAACTACTACTAATTTTTTTATCAATAAAAGTAGAATATAATATTTCAAAATCATTATCTTTTAAACAATTAACTATATCTGAAACGAAATATTTATCGCAAATAACGTATGGATACCCAACAATTAATATTTTATTACTATTATGTACAAGTAATTTATTTTGCCCGTTAATTAAATTTCTATTAACCATCCGTTCTTTTCTCTTAGCACACACATACGCATAAATACTTCTAAATATACCCCTTCTTAACTTAATTCCAATTTTCAAAAAAGCCAAAAATTCACATCTACCTTTAAGATAGTCAACATCAAAAGTTAAAAACTTCATATTAATAAAAGTACTCTTCAAAAAAGAATTAACCTTTTTAATATTAGAACATACATTTTTTCTTATCCCATAATTTGAATAATTAGGTAAAAATATATAATCACACTTATTAATCAAATTAAATGTATGTCCAAACAAAATAGCACCATTCAAACAACTATTCCTAATAAAAGATTGTCCCAATTTTATAACTTCATCAGTAGTAGGACCACTAATTACAATATCACACCCTAAACAACTAAAAAATTTTCTATATAAAGTACTATATTGATAATAAAAAAAAGTTTTTGGAATACCAATTCTTATTTTCTTTTTCACATATTTCACCTACATAATAATATGCAATTAATTAAAATTTAACACATTTAATACAAAATATATTTATTGATACACAAAATATATTTATTGATTAAAAAACTTGACAAATAAAAAAAAAGATGTTAAAATATAAAACCGCAAAAAAAGGGGGGACTTTTTATGACAGAAAAGCCTATTAAAAACATAAACGACAATAATATCAGTGAAGAAGAAATGTACAAAGAAATAGAGACACTATTCGTTAAAGCCAGCCAAGATAAATTAACTAAAGATTATATAAAAACATTATCAGATAAACTCGGTGAAGATACAGTTAAAAAATATATCACATTATTTTTAGATAGCTTATCAGAAGAAAAGTACGATGAATATTACCCTATTATTGATAGAATTAGTAATTTTATTGAATTAAGTGAGGATAATGAATTAAAAGAAAATATATCAAAAAAATGTGAAAAAACTACTAGTTATGACGAAGATATCCGAATATATTTAAGGGAAGTTAATTCTATTCCTTTGTTAAACAGTGACGAAGAATATGAACTAGCAATTAAGTGTCGTGCAGGTGATGAGGACGCCAAAAATAAATTAATCGAGGCTAATTTACGTTTAGTTGTATCAATGGCTAAAAAGTATTATAGTGGTAAAGGACTTAGCTTTCTAGACTTAATTCAAGAGGGTAACCTTGGACTTATGAAAGCAACAGAAAGATTTGATCCAACTAAAGGATTTAAATTTTCTACATATGCAACTTGGTGGATACGTCAATCAATTACAAGAGGTATAGCCGATAATAGTAGAACTATTAGAATACCAGTTCATATGTTTGAAATGGTAACTAAATATAATCGCTTTACCAGAGTATATTATCAAGAAAATGCTAAAAAAGCAACTGATGAAGAAATATGTGAATCTTTAAAAATTAGTAAAGAAAAACTAAAAGAAGTAAAAAAAGCTGCTGTGGAAAACCTTTCACTAGATGAACCAATAGCAATAAATAATTCATCAGATAATAATTATAGCACTTTAGGTGAATTTATTCCTGATGAATACAATTTAGAAGAAGAAGCGGCAAATTCATTTTTAGAAGTAGCACTTAATGATTCATTGTCAACCTTAAGCCCAAGAGAAGAAAACATTTTACGTCTCCGTTTTGGATTAGATGACGGAATGGCTAGAACTCTAGAGGAAGTTGGTAAAGAATATAATGTCACTAGAGAAAGAATAAGACAAATAGAAACCAAAGCCTTAAGAAAACTAAGAATTCCCTCACGTAGTAGAAAATTAAAGGACTTCCTAAGTGACTAAACTAAATAAGTATCTTAAAACTATCACTAATCATACAGAAAACTAAAATAGATATGATAAGTTATTTATAAAAATTGTAGAATAAACCTACAATTTTTTTTAAATTTAAATATCTGTGATATAATATAACTGGTGATTTATATGCGTATATTAAGTATTAATGATTTAACTTGCTCAATCGAAGGAAAAACTATATTATCTAATTTAAATCTAAATATCAATAGTGGTGAAATTCACGCCGTTATGGGACCCAATGGAGTAGGAAAATCAACCCTATCCAAAGTAATTATGGGGGATAATCACTATCAAATAAAAAATGGAACCATTGTTTATAAAGGTGAGGACATAACCAATATTGAAACATATAAAAGAAGTAGAATGGGAATCTTCCTTGCTATGCAAAACCCTATTGCCATTCCTGGTATATCCAATCAAGATTTCCTAAAAACTGCCCTAAGTGCTAAACTACAAAAACCAGTAGGATTATATGATTTTATGCTAAAATGCGAAACAGCTATATCAGACTTAAAAATGGATAAAAATCTAATACATCGTGGCTTAAACGATGGCTTTTCTGGAGGAGAAAGAAAGAAAAACGAAGTTCTCCAACTAAAAATATTAGAGCCATCATTAATTATCTTAGATGAATTAGATTCAGGATTAGATGTTGATAGTTTAAAAATCGTATCAGAAAATATATCCGACTACATCAATAAAAACAAAGATACCGCTGTTCTTATCATAACCCATTACCCTAAAATCCTACAGTATCTACCACCAGATTTTGTTCACATCTTATATAATGGAAAAATTGCTTATACTAGCACCAAAGAATTAGCACTAGAAATAGAAAAAAATGGCTATAAAAACATTATAAATAAGTCAAATGATATAGATGGGAACGACTAAAATGAATACAATAGTAATAGAGAATAACAAAATAAAAATTCCCTCTAAAGATGGTATTGACATAAATAACAACACAGTTAACATTACTAAAAATAAAAACATCGTCCTTGAATATTGTGATGGATTAATAGATGAACTTAAATTTAATATATATCCTAATGTAAAAGTAGAAATGTTCATATTTTCAAAAGAACTAAATCTTAATTCAGTTACAGTATTTAATATATTTAAAAATGCTAATTTAAAAATAACTAAATTTTATAATAACAGTAAAACAAAAGAAAAAACAATTCTAAACTTACAAGAAGAAAATGCCAATGTAGATTATCATTTTAGTAGTATATGTAAGCAAGAAGAAAATAATCATATCATAATTAATCATAATGCTAAAAACACAATAAGTACCATAATCAACAAAAGTATTACCATCGATAAAGCTAGCAGTAACTTTATAATCGATAGCTACTTACCTAAAGGAAGCAAAAACTCCCTTATAAGTCAAGATACTAAAATAATGACCCTAGGGGATAATTATTCGACTATTAAACCAAATATGTATATAGAAGAAAATGATGTAGTAGCGACCCACGGGAGTGTAATTGGCAAGTTTAGTCAAGAAGAATTATTTTATTTAGCTAGTAGGGGACTTGATTATACCGCAAGCATAAACTTACTTGCTAAAGGATTCTTAATAGGAAATATAAATATAAATATTAGGTTATTAGAAAAAATATTAAATGAAGTAAATAAGTATTGGAGGTGATAATATGCATAGAGAAGATTTTCCAATGATAAAAAATAATATAGTATATTTTGATTCTGGAGCCACAACCTTTAAACCACAAGTTGTAATTGATAGTATAACAGATTATTATCAAAACTATTGTGCCAATGCTCATCGTGGGGACTATCATATTAGTCAAATAGCATCATCAAAATTTGAAGAAACAAGAGAAATAATTAAAAATTTTATAAATAGTAAAAATACCAGTGAAATAGTATTTACATCTGGTAATACCGAAAGTATAAACCTAGTAGTATTTGGGTACTTTCGCCATCAATTAAAATCTGGTGATGAAGTTTTAATAACCAAAAGTGAACACGCTTCTAATGTTTTACCGTGGTTTGTTTTAGAAAAAGAAATAGGTATAAAAGTAAAATATATAAAATTAGATGAAAACAAAGAACTAACTATCGATAATTTAGAAGAATCTATTACCCCAAACACTAAAGTTATATCAATAGCACACATTACCAATGTTGTTGGGGATATTAGAGATATAAAAAGTATCTGCGCCTTAGCGCACAAACATAATATCTTAGTATTAGTAGATGGAGCTCAAGCAATCGCCCATACTAAAGTTGATGTTCAAATGCTAGATGCAGATTTCTATACGTTTTCATCACATAAAATATATGGTCCAACCGGTGTTGGAATCTTATATGGTAAATATGAATTATTAAATAAAATTCTCCCTATAAATTATGGCGGTGGAATGAACACCTTATTTGAACACGATGGTTACTATGAACTAAAATCACTACCACATCGTCTAGAAGCAGGAACCCCTAATATTGCAGGAGTAATCGGTTTAGGAAGTGCTATTGAATATGTAAATAATATAGGAATAGATAATATCATCAAATACGAAGAAGAATTAAAAAAATATTTATTAGAAAAATTAAAAGAACTAGATTTTATTACAATTTACAACGCTAATTCAAAAGGACCGGTAGTAGCATTCAACATAAAAGGAGTATTTAGTCAAGATGCTTCTGTATATTTAGATAAATACAATATCTGTATTCGTGCAGGTAATCATTGTACCAAAATGTTAAAAGACGAAATCAACATAAAAAATACATGCCGCATCAGCCTAGCACTATATAATAACAAAGAAGAAATAGATCTTCTTATTAATGTTTTAAAAAATAGCAAAAATATATGGAAGGAGATATTATAATGAATAACGATTTAAAAAGAAGCATTATATTAGATAATTATCAATTTCCATCCAATAGAAAAATTCCTAATGATGATTCATATATCAAGATAAATACCAATAATGAATCTTGTATAGATAATATCGATCTATATGTAAAATTAGAAAATGACATTATTAAAGATATAAACTTTGAAGGAGAAGCCTGCGCAATTTCCATATCGACTACTTCTATTATGACCAAACTATTAATTGGTAAAAGTATAAAAGAAGCCCTAAACATTATCAGAAATTATCAAAATATGATACAAGAAAAAGATTATGATGCCAACATTTTAAAAGAAGCCATCGTTTATAATGAAACATACAAACAACCATCCAGAATAAAATGTGCTACTTTAACTTGGAATGGCATGGAAAAATTATTAAAAGATAAATCCCTAAACTAACTTATTTAAAGAATACTAAATAAGTTAGTTTTTTCTTGTCTTTTTTATCATAAATTTGTTATAATAACACTATGGTGATTCCAATGAAATTAACAAGTGATGTAATAAAAAAAATATCTAGTATTAAAAAAGAACCAGAATTTATTTTAAATTTTCGTCTAAAGTGTTTAGAAGCATTTAATCGCCTTCAAAATCCTAATTTTGGACCTAAATTAGATATTGATTACGACCAAATAACCTATTATAAAGAAAGAGAAAATCCCCTTACTAATAAATGGGATGATATTAAAGATAATATCAGATGTGAATTTGATAATTTAGGAGTTATCAAAGCTGAGAAAAACTATTTGGATGGTATTGGAGCTCAATATGATAGTGAAGTAATATATCACAATATGATCAAAGAGCTAAACGACAAAAATGTTATCTTTTTAGATACAGACAGTGCCATAAAAAAATACCCAGATCTCTTCTTAAAATATTTTAATACTTTAGTGAAATATGATGAAAATAAATTTACCGCCCTAAACGGAGCAGTATTCTCTGGAGGAACTTTTATTTATATTCCACCTCATACCAAATTAGATAGACCATTACAGAGTTATTTTAGAATAAATAGTAAAAATATGGGACAATTTGAAAGAACCCTTATTATTGTCGATGAAGGTAGTGAACTCCATTATATAGAAGGATGTACCGCACCTACATATTCTGAAGACTCACTTCACGCTGCTGTGGTTGAAATATTTGTTATGAAAGACGCTAAATGTCGTTACACAACAATTCAAAATTGGTCTAATAATACATATAATCTTGTTACTAAAAGAGCAATAGTTGCTGAAAACGGATTAATGGAATGGATAGATGGTAATATTGGCTCTAAAATAAATATGAAATATCCTTGTTGTATTTTAAATGGACCATATGCTAAAGGTGTATGTATTTCAGTAGCCAGTGCTACCGCAGGCCAAATTCAAGATGCAGGAGCTAAAATGATCCATTTAGCCCCTTATACCAAAAGTAACATCGTCTCTAAATCAATAGCAGCATTAGGTGGTAATGCTACCTATCGTGGTACCACCAAAATATCTTCATCCGCAGAACATTCCCAAGCTTCTATCAAATGTGATACCATTATCCTAGATGAAATGTCAAAAAGTGACACTATTCCCACCAATGTTGTTGATAATTCCAGTTCACTATTAGAACACGAAGCAACAGTATCTAAAATTGGCGAAGAACAATTATTCTACTTAATGAGTAGAGGACTCGATGAAGAAAAAGCCAAAGAACTGATCGTTATGGGATTTGTTAATGCCTTTAGAGAAGAATTACCAATGGAATATGCTGTCGAGCTAAATAGACTATTAAGCCTAAATATAGGAGGTAATGCATGAAAAAAATAATAACCATCATAATATTTTCAGCATTATTAACTATAGGTATATACTTCTATACTAAAGACAAAAATAAAGATTTAAACATTGAAATAGAAAAAGTAAAAGCCAAAGTTGAAGAATACTATGTCTATGGTACAAAATTAAACATTAAAGGAACCATTCCTATAGTTGACTATCAAGATATGAAACTGGTAATTAATAACCAAAAAGAAATCGAAATAAATCTAGACACAAACAAAGAAAAAGACTATACAACTTTCCAAATTAGTAAAGAAATTAATAATGGATTATATCTTGACAATATTGAATCAGGGAAAAACTATATATTTTTAAAAGTTATTAATAACAATTCTGAAACCAAGTATTATTCCCTAGAAAATAACACTAAATATGATCACATTGATTATTATACACTATCTAAATATAATAATTACATCTTAATAGATTATCAAAATGATTATAACACCCTAACCCTAAATATTACCAAAAATAAAAATAAAGATATTTACGATATAACAATAGACGCAGGCCACGGAGGAAAAGATTCAGGGGCAATTGGTAATGGTTATTATGAGAAAAATATCACCTTAGATGTAGCACTATCATTACAATGTCAGCTAAAAAATAAAGGTCTTAAGGTAGCTATTACCAGAAAAGAAGATACTACCTTAGAAGAATATAATATCAAAAACAATATTGGAAGAGCAGTAATACCAAATCATAACAATTCAAAATATCTATTTTCCATTCATTTAAATAGCCATGTAAACAAAAATATGAACGGGTTAGAAATATTAACTCCTCCTAATATAGACTATACATTTGCCAAAACCCTTGCTAAAAACATCGTGACCAATACCAATACTAATTATTCAAATAATTTAGGGTTTAAAATGTATAATGGAGTATACACCAGAATAATTGACCAAAAAGAAATTGATTCAAGAAATGAAAATAGCAATATTCCATATGACATCAAAATAGGAGCTAGTTACTATTACATGTTAAGAGAAACGGGGGCATATATGACCGGAGCCTATGTCAATGGGAAAGATGAAGAAGTAGGAACCAACCCATATTATAATTCCAACAAAGGAGTAGAGAGCTATATTATTGAGCTTGGTTATATAATCAATAAAAATGATATTGAAAATATAGTTAATAATCAAAAATTATATGTTGATGCTATCGCAGACACAATAGTTAGCGAGTTGATAAAATAATGCATAACGCATTATTTTTTTATTATTTTTAAAAGTATAACATAATAAAAAAACAGCATCAAAAATAATTTATATCTAACTTTTCATAACAAAAAAACATAATTTCATCTAATATATAGTAGCCAAAATCAAATATTGCAAGTTTGTATTATCCCAATTAAATTGCTATATTGAAAAAGAAGGAGGGATAATATGTTGAATCAAACTATTATAGTTGGTAGGTTAGTAAAAGACCCAGAACTAGATGTAACCGATACTGGTAAGAAAATGTCTAGAATTACCCTAGCAGTACCAAGAAGTTACAAAAATTCAAATGGGTTATATGATACTGACTATATAGATTGCAAATTGTGGACTGGTATTGCTGAAACGGCTGCCACATATTGCAAAAAAGGAGACCTTATTGGTGTTCGTGGTAGAATTCAAACTGCTATCGTGGAAAAAGAAGATGGCAAGAAAAAAAGAACCGAGTTAATCGCCGAAAAAGTAACCTTTCTATCTACAAAGAAAAACGATTCAGAAGAATAAAAAGTAAAACTAATAATCAAAAAGATTATTAGTTTTTTTAAGACAAAAAAACCAATAAACACATAATTTAAGTACCTTATTAGTTAATTCTACAATATTTTAAAATTACATATATTACAATTGCATTAACAAACGGATAACAAAAAGGAAGGTATATATGTTAATAAGTAGTAGAATAAAAGAACTAAGAATCAATAGGGGGTTGTCCCAAGAAGATTTGGGAAAAATGATCGGAGTAACCAAAGTATCAGTCTGTGGATATGAAAATGCTACCCGTGTTCCTAGTTTAGAATCCTTTGAGTTACTTGCCGACATATTTGAAGTCAGCACCGATTATCTTTTAGGAAGAGAACTATTAGTAGTTAGTGACAAAAGTAACAAATATATGGGAGCGTTCTCAGAACAAGACGTTGAAATAATAAGAGAACTTAAAAGGCATCCCAATATCTACCGTATCATTAGTGAGGATCCTAAAAGAACAATTAGTAGAATCAATAAAAAAATATAACAAATAATAATTTTTATTTGTTTTTTTTTACCACTTATACTATAATATATATATCTTACATATCAATTTTTTTTAGAAAGGATGATTATTATGTTAGATATAAAAGATTTGTATAAGGAAAATTATATAGATAAAAATATAACCATCTGTGGTTGGGTAAAAAATCATCGTAAACAAGCAACTATGGGATTTATAGACATGTTTGATGGAACAATATTAAAATCCCTACAAGTAGTATATGATAATAATTTATCTAATTTTGAAGATGTAACCAAAATTAAAATAGGTTCTGCTATTAAAGTTAGTGGTACTCTAATAAAATCTCCCAAAGAAAACCAAGAATTTGAACTAGCATTACAAGAAATAGAATTATTAGGAGATTGTCCAGAAAACTATCCTATTCAACCTAAAAGACACAGTCGTGAATTTTTAAGAGAACAAGCCTATCTTAGACCAAGAACCAATCTTTTTCAAGCTGTATTTAGGGTAAGGAGTATTGCTGCTCACGCAATTCATACCTATTTTCAAGAAAGAGGTTATGTATACTTTCACGCACCAATCATAACAGCATCTGACTGTGAAGGAGCAGGAGAAATGTTTCAAGTAACCACTCTTGATTTAGAAAAAATAGCTAAAACAGGCAAAGTAGAATACGACAAAGATTTTTTTGGTAAAAAAGCAGCCTTAACTGTATCAGGACAATTACAAGGTGAAACATTCGCTCTTGCCTATAAAAAAATATATACGTTTGGTCCTACATTTAGAGCAGAAAATTCCAACACCAAAACCCATGCCTCTGAATTTTGGATGATTGAACCAGAAATAGCCTTCTGCGATTTAGAAGGCGATATGGACATTATGGAAGATATGTTAAAATACATAGTTAAATATGTTTTGGAAAATGCCAAAGAAGAAATGCAATTTTTAGACAAATTTGTGGAAAATGGTCTTATTGAAAAATTAACTAAATTAATAAATTCTAACTTTACTAGAATAGATCACGAAGAAGTTATTACCATATTAAAGCAAGCTAACGTTAAATGGGAATTTCCTCCTGAATATGGACAAGACATTGCTAAAGAGCACGAAAAATATATTACCGAATACTTTAACGGACCAGTATTTATCAAAAATTGGCCTAAAGATATCAAGGCATTCTATATGAAACAAAACCAAGATGGCAAAACAGTAGCAGCTGTTGACCTAGAAGTTCCTGGTGCTGGAGAACTAATGGGAGGTTCACAAAGAGAAGAAGACTACAATAAATTAGTTCAAAGAATGGATGAAATGAATATGCCTAAAAAAGATATGGAATGGTATTTAAATTTAAGAAAATTCGGAAGTTGCGTTCATTCTGGCTTCGGAATGGGGTTTGAAAGATTGCTTATCTATCTAACTGGTGTCGAAAACATTAGAGATGTCATACCATATCCTAGAACACCAAACAATTGTGAATTTTAAGGAGGTATTATGAAATATTATTTTATTGGTATTAAAGGTACCGGTATGAGTGCATTAGCAACCATTATGCACGATTTAGGTAATACCGTAATCGGATATGACGATTACAAAGACCATAAATTTACAGAAGATCCATTAAATGAAAGAAACATCAAAATATATACAGATGATTCTTATGAACTAACCGATGAAATAGTTGTTTATAGTTCCGCTTTTTCAAATAATCACAAAGAAATGCAAAAAGCTATAGCCAAAAATTTAAAAATGTATGAATACACCCAAATGGTTGGGGAACTAACTAAAATAAATAAAACCATCTGTGTCAGTGGATGCCACGGAAAAACTACCACTACCTCATTTTTAGCACATGTCCTAAATAATATAATTGGGGTAAATTATATTATTGGAGATTCAACTGGTTATGCCGCTAAAGAAAACGATTACTTAGTAGTAGAATCTTGTGAATATAGAAGACATTTTCTAAATTATGATCCGACAATAACCATTATTACCAATATTGAACTAGATCATACCGATTATTACAAAGACCTAGACGATATGATTGATGCTTATCAATCATTAGTAAATAACACTAAAGATATAGTTATATTATGTGGTGATGATCAAAATAATAAAAAACTAAAAGTATCATCTCCAGTTTACTATGGATTGAATGAAAATAACGACGTAATAGCCAAAAATATTACTAGTGACCTAGAATATACCTATTTTGATGCTTACGTAAATGGCAAACTATATGGACATATCAAAATAAAATTATTTGGAAACCATATGGTCTTAAATACCCTTGCAGTAATTGCCCTTTGTGACAAGTTAAATTTAGACAAAGAAAAAGTAATAAATGAAATATCAACCTTCAAAGGGGCCAAAAGACGATTCAGTGAAAAAGTAGTTAATGGGACTATTATTATAGATGACTATGGACATCATCCTACAGAACTAAAAATGTCTATTGAGGCTTGCAGAACTAAATATAAAGATAAAAAAATATGTGCCTTCTTCTTACCAAATACCTATTCTAGAGTTGCAAAATTTTATAAAGAATTTGCCGAATCTCTATCACTGGCAGATAAAGCCTTTATCTTAGATATTGCCAAAGGAAGAGAAAATCCTAATGATTATAAAGGAATAAGTTCAAAATTAATCTGTGACCTAATACCAGATGCTGAGATGATTACCTTAGAAGATGAGCAAAAAATATTACCATACAAAGATTATGTTCTATTATTTATGAGTTGTCAAAATATCTATATCCTAGAAGAAAGATTAGAAAAAATATTAAAATGAGCAAAAAGAAAAAAATACTAATATCCATGATCATCTTCATATTATTACTTATAATAAACCTCTTAGTGTTATCAATGCCAAAAGAAAACTATAGTACATATACTTGTAAAAAAGAAGAAAGCATAGTTAATGGAATTTTAGAAACTACCTATTTAATAAAATACCAAAAAGAAGATATCAAAAAAGTTGAATACACATTAAAATACTATGGTAAAACAAAAGAAGAAAAGGATAATATTAACACTCTTTCTCAAATAGTTAAAGAAGAAGCAAAAATATATCAAAAAGAACCAGGATTTTCATATAAAATAAATAGACAAATCCCAACAGAATTCAAAATCACATATTATTTTGATATATCACAAGCTAAATCTGAATTTTTAAATAACTTTAATATAAAACAGAAATTTAAAGATCAAAAAGACTATTTTATTAATAAAGAAGAATATATCTGTAATTAGATATATCCTTTTTTTGTGATCTTATTTTTTTGCATCCAAGATTTTATCTACAATGCCATAATCTAAAGCTTCAAGGGCAGTCATATAATAATCCCTATCAGTATCTTCCTCGATTTGTTTTAAACTTTTACCAGTTTTACAGGCTAAAATTTTGTTTAGCCTATTCTTAAGTTTAATTATTCTTTCAGCCTGAATTTTAATATCGGTAGCTTGCCCTTGAGCACCACCCAAAGGTTGATGAATCATAACCTCACTACTAGGCAAAATATATCTTTTACCTTTCTTACCGCACGCTAAAATAAACGCAGCCATAGAAGCAGCCATACCTATACATATAGTAGAAACATCGCTTTTTACAAAATTCATAGTATCATAAATTGCCATTCCAGAAGTAATGACACCACCAGGAGAATTAATATAAATACTAATATCATCATTATTTAAACTATCCAAATAAAGAAGTTGGGCCACAATGCTATTAGAACTAGTATCATTAATTTCACCATTAATAATAATAATTCTATCCTTCAAAAGCCTCGAATATATGTCATAAGCATATTCCCCATTATTGCCTCTTTCGATCACTGTTGGAACTAAATTCATCATATCACCCATAATTATCATAGTCTAAAAAAAATTAAAATATACAACAAAAGATGTGACAAAAATAACAAAGTTTGTTAAAATAGTATTATAGAATAGGTGGTGTATTATGGATACTATAACTCTAACATTTGAAAACGGTGAAAAAAAAGAATATATTAAAGGAATAAAATTAAAAGAAGTAATAGAAAGTGTCAAAGAAAACTATCCTTACGATATTATCGCTGGTGTATTTAAAAATCATATTATTAACTATGAAGAACCACTCACCAAAAGTGGCAAAATATTTTTAAAAGATATAAATAGTAAAATAGGTAACCAAATTTATGAATTAGGATTAATTTATCTATTTGAATCATCAGTTTTTGATATTTTAGGTAAAGATACCAAAGTTAATATAAAACACTCACTTGACAAAGGAGTATACTGTGAAGTTGACAAACCAGTTAGTGAAGATGTATTAACTATAATTAAAGATGATATGAAAGATAAAGTTAATAAAGCTATACCATTTATTAAAATAGAAACATCAAGATTAGAAGCTATTGAATACTTTAAAAAAATAGGAAGAATAGACAAGGCAAAAACATTATTTTACAATACCTCTGATTATATTCCACTATATAAATTTAATGGATTATATAATTATATAATAGGGACTCTTCCTAATGATACTAGCGTTTTAAAATACTTCGATTTAACTAGAATAAATGAAAAAGGAATCGTCTTAAGATTCCCGGGAATAAGAGATAATGCTAAAGTGATGAAGTATACTGATCATCCCAAATACATGGAAAGCATTAAGGAATATTCTGAATGGGGTAAAATCTTAAACATTAATAACGTCGGAGACTTAAATGAATACGTAACCAAAAATGACCCTGCCGAATTAATCAACCTTTCAGAAATTATGCAAGACTATAAACTATTATCTATTGCCGAAAATATTGTTTTAAATAAAGAAGATATTAAACTAATTTTAATTTCTGGTCCATCTTCATCAGGAAAAACAACAACTTCTAAAAAATTATGCCTATATTTAAAGACACTGGGAATAAACCCAATCCAATTATCTTTAGATGACTATTTTCTAAACAGAGAAGATACTCCATTAGATGAATATGGTCAAAAAGATTATGAATCTATCGCCGCTATTGACATAGAATTATTTAGAAACCACATTGGAAAATTACTCAAAGGAGAAAAAGTATTAACACCAGTTTTTGATTTTGTAGAAGGCAAAAAAATATTCAAAAAAGAAATTCAAATCAAAGAAAATGACGTCTTGATAATAGAAGGATTACACGCCTTAAACGATACCTTAACTAAAGATATCAATAAAAAAAATAAATATAAAATCTATATAAGCCCACTAACATTTTTAAATATTGACAACGATAATCGTATTAAAATGACTGATATTAGATTACTCAGAAGAATGATTAGAGATAATAGAACTAGAGGTTATAGTCCTAGTCAAACCTTAGAAAATTGGCATTCAGTAAGAAAAGGAGAAGACAAAGGAGTATTCGCCTACCAAGATGAAGCTGATATTGTATTTAACTCTTCCTTGGCATACGAACTAGGAGTATTAAGAACCTATGCTATGCCACTATTATTTTCTGTAAAAGAAGATGACAAAGAATACCTAACAGCCTTAAGATTAATTGAATTTTTAATGACAGTATTACCAATTCCTAGTGACTATGTACCTAAAATATCGATCTTACGTGAATTTATCGGTGGTAGTTACTTTGAAAAATAAAAACAATAATTCTAACTTTTTAAAAACTATAATACTTTAATTATTATAGTTTTTTGTGTAAAATTATCATCATTTATTTGTATTAAAAAAGAATATTTGTTACAATATAACTATAGGAAGGTGAATAAATGATAAAAGTAGCAATAAATGGTTTTGGTAGAATCGGAAGACTAGTATTTAGAATTATGGAAAATGACCCTGAATTTGAAGTAGTAGCCATAAACGATTTAACCGATTCCGAACAATTATCATATTTATTAAAATATGATACCAACCATCGCAGATATTTAACTGACGAAATATCATATGATGAAGAAAATATTATTGTAAAAGGAAGAAAAATTAAAGTATATAAAGAACTAGATCCCAATAGCCTACCGTGGAAAAATTTAAATATTGACGTTGTATTTGAATGTACAGGTAAATTTACCGATAAAGAAAAAGCTATCGCCCATATCAATGCTGGAGCAAAAAAAGTAATTATCAGTGCCCCAGCCAAAGGAGATTTAAAAACAATAGTTTATAACGTCAATGATAATATATTAGATGGGAAAGAAGAAATTATCTCTGCAGCATCTTGTACAACTAATTGTCTAGCGCCCGTTTTAAAAGTATTAGATGATAATTTTGGCATTGAAAAAGGATTTATGACAACAGTTCATGCATATACTAATGATCAAGTGACACTAGATGTCGCTCACAAAAAAGGAATTGAATCAAGACGTGGTAGAGCCTGTGCTGCCAATATTGTTCCAACATCAACAGGAGCAGCTTCAGCCATTGGCTCTGTTATACCATCTTTAAAAGGGAAATTAAAAGGTGGTGCTATGCGTGTACCAGTTTCAGATGGTTCTATGATAGATTTAACCTTGGAACTAAAAACAAACACAACCGAAGAAGAAATAAATAAAATCTTCAAAGATAACACAAACGAAACACTAAAATACACAGATGATCCAATCGTCTCATCAGATATTATCGGGTCTTCTTGTGGAGCATTAGTAGACGGACAACTAACCTGCGTTCTAGATGTAGATGGAAAACAACTAGTAAAAGTAGTCGCTTGGTATGACAATGAAATGGGATATTCTTACCAAATGGTTAGAACAGCAAAAAAATTAATGAAATAAACATATAAAATATTTATATGTTTTTTTATTTTACATTGAAATCTAGAGTATTACTTGAAATATATAACAAAAAAATATATAATATACCTATGTTAAGGTGTGGTTTTATGGATAACATCATTCAAATAAAAGATTTAAATTTTACTTATCAAGATAAAGTAATTTTCAAAAACTTAAACTTAAATATAAAAAAAAATAGCTTTGTAAGCATAATCGGACCAAACGGCAGTGGTAAATCCACCTTAATTAGAATATTGAGTGGTTTAAACTCTTATGATGGATACATTACCATAAATGGGCATTACCTAAATAAAGAAAATATAAAAATAATAAGAAGAACCTTAGGAGTAGTTTTCGATAACCCAGATAACCAATTTATCGGTCAAACTGTAATTGATGATCTTGCCTTTAACCTAGAAAACCTATCCTATTCCAAAGAAGAAATAAACAAAGAAATTTCCTACATAGCTAAACTATTCAAAATAGAAAAAATCCTTTTATCAGAACCATCAAACCTAAATAATTCTACTAAACAAAAAGTTGCTATCGCTTCTGCCTTAATTCATAAACCTAAAATATTAATGCTAGATGAATCCTTACACCAATTAGATAATAAAGATAAAAAAATAGTGTTTAAAGCCTTAGAAACATATAAAAAAGAACATGACCTTACCATTATTTTAATAACCCATAACCAAGAAGATACAATTTTATCTGATCGCATCATTGTTATAGATAAACAAAAAATTATTTTAGACGGTAAAGTAGAAGAAGTATATACAAAAGAAAAAATCTTATATAACCTAGGTATTGAGATTCCTTTTATCATTAAATTATCAATTAACTTAAAACTATACGATTTAATAGACGAAATATATTTAGATAAAGATAAGTTGGTGAATAAATTATGGTTAGATTAGAAAACTTATCTTACAAAGATAATATTAAAAATATTAATTATGAATTTGAAAGTAATAAAATAACTTCAATTATAGGTCCATCTGGTTCTGGTAAAACTCTCATATTCAATTTAATAGAAAATTTAATTCCAAAAACAAATGGAGAAATCTATATTGAAAATAAAAAAATAACTAAAGATCTTAAAAGACAAATAGGTTATCTATTTCAAAATCCTCAAGATCAACTATTTAATAATACCGTTTACGAAGAAATAGCCTTTGGCTTAAAGCACTATCATTATAAAGAAGATAAACAAGACAAAATAATAAAAGATTCCCTAGCTATAGTAGGACTTAACGAAACATATCTAAATAAAAATCCTTATAAACTAAGCTATGGAGAAAAAACCAAAGTAGCACTTGCCACAGTTCTAGCACTTAATCCATCTATCATTCTCTTAGATGAACCAACTATTTCGTTGGATAATAAAAGTATAAATAAATTGATTAGCTTATTACTAAAATTAAAAAATAACTACCATAAAACTATAATCATAGCTAGCAATGATATTGAATTTGTAAGTAAAATAACTGACAATATAGTCATATTAAACAAAGGAAAAATAAAACAAGCAGGAGATAAAAATGATATTTTAAGCAATATTAAATTATTAAAAGAATATATGAATATTCTTACTCCTAGGGAGAGGGATGTTCTTACTAAAAGGTATGGGCTTGATAATAGCGATGAAATAACACAGAAGGAAATTGCTAAAAATTTGGGTATATCGAGAAGTTATGTTTCGAGAATTGAAAAAAGGGCTATTACTAAAATATTAAGGGAATTTATTAAAAATGATACTAAGAAATAGTAAAATAATAAATAATTGTTGACTAAAAGGCAATTTTATGGTAAAGTTAATTACGAACTGATGAGGAGGGAATACGATGAAGAAAGTAACAACTAAAAAAACTAGATCTGTAAATAATAGACCTAACTGTTTAAAAATAACTAAAAGTACTCAAAAAGTTAACTTTACTACTGTTACTGATAAAGATGGTAAAAAAATTAAGACTAGTGTTAGTGAAGCTAGAACTATGAAGAAGAATAACAAGAAAGCTGCTTAATGAAATGGATTTATATCCATTTTTTTATTTGTCCACAGAAGTTGTTGATAAATAAAAAGAAGACTAGTTACTAGTCATTCTATTTAAAATATTCATCAAATATACTTTCATTATATTCTTCTATTGAATAGTAATAGAAGGCACCTGCTTGATTTTTATATTCTGTATTTCTTTCTTCATAGTTACTATTATTAAAAATATTTTTTATTTCTTCATCAGCAGAATCTAATACTATTGAACCTGCAAATACTTC
>OMCO01000119.1_pt1 | contig 33632 bp, 29 predicted proteins | sample 1645031 | NCBI WGS metagenome assembly OMCO01 (sample SAMEA103958146, study PRJEB25191) | human gut metagenome
CTAGTGTTATCAATATTTCTACTAATTATTGCTTCAAATTTTTCTGCAATTATTGTTTCATAATTATAAGTCATAATGTTAACTATTTCATTATCAAATAAAGTTTTATATTCAAACTGTACTTCTTTATAAGTAATAACATCACCAGTAGTTATATCAATCATTAAATTAGTTCTAAGACCATCAAATTCTGCTTTTAAGTTAATATTAAAACCAGAATATAATTCTTCCTCTCTAATATCTTTAATATTTTCTATCTCAAGTTTAATATTATCTTTTAAATCAATACTTATAATTTCATTTATAACTTTAGTAATGGTAGTTCTATCTAACGGTAACCCTTTAATAGTAGTATCTAAATCCATTGTACTTCTTAAATTAACACCAAATATACTAGATAGAAGTAATCCACCCTTAATTATGAATTTATCTTTATACTCTGAGACAGATATCCTTTTTAATAAAGCTTCAAACATAAAAGTTTGAATAATATATTTATTAGAAATATTAGTTTTAGCTGCTAATTTAGATATTTTCGCTTTTAATGAATCTCTATTTTAATCACTTAAGTACCTCAAATGTATCTCTAACCTTACTATAGATATTCATTTTTTTTGCATATTCATACAGTTTTAAAGTATTTTTATTTTTACTATAAAAATATTCTCTAATAGCCTTACCAAATATTTCAGCATCGATCTTTTTCCTATTTTTGATAATATCACAAATAGTTTTATCTAAATCATAAACTCTAATAGTAGAGCCTGTCCCTAATTTATAATCGATAACACCCAAATTTAATAAATCTTTTTTAGTATAAAATAGATTTACATTATTGTTTTTTTGTAATGAACCATTATAGCCACTATTAATAGTAATATCATATTTAAGTGGAATTCTATCTGAAAATCCATGTAAATATAAAGCGGTCATATTAGAATAAATAGCGTTTTTACTTTTACTTTGTAACACTACAAAATCATCTGGCACTTCATTCTTCCTAACATATACTCCTCGACTAACCCTTTCTATTTTGTTTTCCTTAATAAGCTTAGTTAAATAAAATCTAGGAATATCATTATCATTAACAGCTTTAGTAGTTAAATATCCATTTTTAAACAGTTTTAAAATTCTATCTTCGTATTTCACACAACCATTTTCCTTTTACGATTAAATTATATCATATTTAATCGCATTTGAAAATATATTTTATCCTAATGTTTTAGAATCTTTTTTACCTTTTTATATATTTCGTCACTAATATCTTGTTTTGTTCTAATAGATCCATCTTTTACACAATCTATCCTAATAAAATTATATCTACTTTCCATTTCTAAATAAGTTTTAATAGAATTAACTTGATTTTCGTAAGAAATCTCATGTTGATCTAATTTTTCGCTTCTTCCTTCTTTTAATTTAAGACCATATTCATAAGGCATATATAAAAATATAGCTATATCTGGTCTAGGTAATTCTAATATTCCAAACTCAAATTCCTCTAATTTATCAATCATTTTATTTCTAGCGTCGACATCATCTAATTTGCCAGCTTGATGAGCCATATTAGAATATACATATCTATCCAATATTAAATGTCCATTATTTAATTTTTCCTTTATTAACGGTAAATTATATCTTCTATCCGCCCCAAAATAACACATTGCCACATATGGATCAACTAAAGCTGCTCCTTCAGCAAACCATCCATCACAGATATATTCCTTACCAAGATAAGGTCCTCCCACAATCTTACCAGTAGGAGATTCATAGTTAGGAAAAGACATAGAATCTATCTTTATTCCATCATTTTTTAAATTTTCTAACAAAAGTTTTGTTTGAGTTTCTTTCCCAGAACAATCAGTTCCTTCAATAACAATAATCTTATTCATATTAGTCTTTTCCCTTAGTTAATCTTTTTTGTTTTTCTGTAGGTAAAACCCTATTTCCACAACTCATTTTTCCTTCAGGACACTTTGAAAAAGTACAAGGAGCACCTGCTTTAGCAAAAATATTTGGGCAAATATCAAGCACTAAATCCAACATTTTTGAAGCTACAATTCTAATTTCCCATTGAGCTCTATTGCATAATCTTTCTTCAAAAAAATGCAACAAACTTCTAGCATTCATAGTAACTATAATCTTTGTCTCACAAGCATTAGGTAATGCAAATCTTGCATCCTCTAAAGCTTTTTTCAAAGCAGCTTTTTCATTAAGACCGTCTTTTATATAGTCATTACATAAAGCATCAGTAATTTCCTTATATTTACAAAAATCACTATCCATAGATTCAATATATAGTTCCCTTGCCTTATCATTGTTATAAATAGCCTCTGGAATAATATATTGAAAAGTATCTTTTAAATCAACATATCTTTGGCTTTGTTGTGAATAACTAGCAATTCTATGCCTAACTAATTGATGACTGCAAGTTCTACTAATACCTTCTATTGCAAAAGTAAAACTAATATGTTCTATAGGACTCATATGTCCCATAGAAGCAAGCATATTAACAAACCTACATACTTCCTCATCGCTCATTTTAGACGCAATAGAAGAAACACCAGCTTTAGAATAACAAAGCTTACCTGCAGCAGCTGCTATACTCTCTGGATTATCAGAAATTAAAGATTTTGTATAGCCAAGCAAAAAAACCTTTGGTTCTATTCTTTCCATAAACATCACACTCCTACATTAAGAATAACATCATAACAAAACTTTGTAAATATTAAATACATCATTTTGACACAACTTAATGATCCAACTTTCTAGATAACAAATACCCCAAAAATAAGAAAATAAAACCATAAACTAAATCCATAATATTATAATCTAAACTAAAAGCCATATTAATTAAAAATAACAAAGACATTATACATATTCCAATAATAAACGCGTATGTTTTCTCTTCGTAATTTTTAAACAAATAATTAATTAATTTAGCAAATATTAAAAATCCAATTAACATACCAAAAGAAAACGGGATAAGTACCATAATATTTTCATATAGTAAAGAAAAATTAGTTATACTACCTAAAGTTACCATAATAACTTCATATACCCCCATAAAAATAAGTAAAGCCGTTCCACTAATACCAGGAAATATTGATGCAAATGCATCTGCCAAACCAGCTAAAAATAAAATAAAAAAATTAATATATTTATTGCCTCCTAAAATATTATTAGAAAAACTTCCCATCATCATAAATAAAAAGGTAAATAGTATTCCTAAAAAAATTAAAAAATAATTTATACCCGTCCTATTTATCTTTTTACTAAGTGGCCATATAGAAGAAGACATAAGACCAATAAAAAAAAGTAATGTAACAAATTCATATTTATTCAAAAAATATAAGATTATTTTACTTCCAAACAAAATAGCCACCAAAACACCCAACCCAGTATATAACAAAAAATAAAAATTACCCTTTTTATCATTAAAAAAATTAGTAATCGCATCTATTGCTTTATCATAAAGACCAAACAAAATAGCCAAAACAGCACCGCTTACTCCAGGAATAATTTTAGCAAATCCAATAAAAAAACCCTTTATTACTAACTTTATACTATTCATATTAATCACCTATGAAATTATATGTCTAAAAAAACAAAAATTAGTTACTTAACAACTAATTTCTTAACTTTTTTATAACTTTCTAAATCGATATCTTTCTCACCGTATAATATAGGCTCATACTCCAAATATTGTACTTCACCCTCTTTACTAACATACATATCAATGAGTAACCCACCAATCTGATTAGGTAATTCACATCTATCAATAAATATTGAACCTGATAAAAAACAAGGTACCATAAATCCCACCATATTTCTATCCAACATCCTATAATATCTATGAAAATGTCCTTGAAAAACTGCTTTGGGATTATCCTTAGTATCCAACTTCTCGATAGATTTTTGTATTCTAGTAGAAGTTACATCAGTAGCCCCTTTATCCGGATGCATAAGTTTAATAGGGATATTTTTATTTTTACCAATATAAACAGTTGCCTTATCCATTCCTAAATAATGAATATCATCTCTTCCTCTTGCAATAGCTTTACAAATATCCGCCCCAATTTCTCTAAAAAATGTAAAATCATGATTCCCAGAAATCAAAGAATAATTAACTCCTTTTAACTCTGGCCACATATAAATAACATAATCTAATACTTCATCATATCCTCTTATAAAACATTCATATTGATGTTCTTCTCTCTTAGAAACATAATATCCATCAGTAATATCCCCAGTATGATAAAAGTTATAATATCCTCTCTCATAAGCTTCTAATATAAATTTATTAAGAAGTTGCAACTGTTGTCTTTTATGTCCTAAATGAGTATCTCCAATAACACCATAACTTATCTTTTCTAAATCGCCCAAATTCTCTTTAATATTCTTAGACTTACGATAAACTATCTTCTTATAAATATACACATCATCATCTTTATTATACAAACTAATATTATATCCCTCTAGTTGCAAAGCCTCTATTATCCCATATAACGAAACTTCATCGATACCTATCTTAACAGCAACCTCACTAACCTTATCATTATTGCTGATTTTTCTAAAAATATCTCTTAATTCACTACTTCCCATTTAACTTCACCCCTTTTTCAAAACTAATTGTTTTGCCTTCTTATAATCATCTTCGAAAGTTTCATAATAAGGTAATTCACCTCTAACAATTCTATCAATATTATAACTATTATCTCTTTTGATAGTAACAATAGAAGCACCTACGGTATTATGTTTATATTTTTTATTTTTAGCTATCTCTGGAGCCGTACCAACCAATCCAGGTATTTGAAAAACAACCATATTTCTTCTTACAAATTCATCACTAACTAAAGAATGACCTTGAAATATAATATTCGCCTTATCCTCACTACGCATAGCCCTTACATATTGATCAGATTTATAAGATATCTGATAAGTTCCAGCACCTTCTTGATGATAAAGTCTAATTTTAATACCCCCTCTACCTTTAGAAGGTTTAATAATAACATCTCGCCTATTAGGTCCCAAATAAATCATATCATCTCTCAAAGAACTAATTGTATTACCAATATCCATTCCTCTTTCCTTTAAATGCCTATGATCGTGTTCACCGGTTATAAAATAAGTAGGCATATCTTCTACATATGGGTAACAATTGACAACCACTTCACTTTGCGCATGAAAACCATGTGCAAAAATTGAACTTCTTCCCTCTTCATCATCTTTAGGATATCTTCCAGCAGAAATATCTCCCAAATGAAAGGCCATATCACATCCCATATTATACGCCCACTTATAAACATCTGAAACAATAGATGGTTGTGAAAAAATAGAACCATACCATGTATCAGACAAAACCAATATTTTTAATTCCCTACTATCATTTGTAATTACATACGGATATCTACTACCTAACTTTCCATCACCAAAGCTAGTAACTATAATATCATCTTTTGTTTTTTCCTTATAAATATTTACCCCTTTTTGCTTAAGCAAACTAATCATTCCCAAAATAGTAATATCATCAGTACCAAATTCACTAGCTAAATCAGAAACACACCTATCTGCATTTAAAATATTCATTGCAAGTTCATCTAAAATCATATCAGTAACTATAAATTTCTCTTTTTTCATAAACACTCCTTATAAAATAATAGAAAATAATATTATTACTTACTCACTCTATTTAATATCAGTATAACAAATCATTAAGTAAAATACAACCAAGTTTACAAAAAAGAAAACATTTCTTAACGTTTTCTATATCTAATAAATTTATATATTTCCATAACTATTAAAACAATCAATGAATATAAAAATAGCTTAATAATCTCTATTATCGGGATACTATTTGTTTGTAAAAAAGTAGCCAATACTGGAACTTCCATCATAATAATTTGTAAAACAATTGCTCCCACTATACTAAAAATAATAAATGGATTTTTCTTAATTGACACTTTAAACACCGACAACTTCTCACTTCTACAATTAAGAACATGAATATTTTGCATAAATACCATTAACATCAAAATATATCCTCTAACAGTCTCAATATCCATTCCACTATTCAAAAGTTTAACAAAAACAATAAATACAACTATACCTATTAAAAAGCCCGAAATCATAACCTCTGTAAATAGTTCTTTATTAAATAGTGATTCTTTAGTTGATCTAGGCATCTCTTCAGTAATGCCATCTTCTGCTTTTTCAAAAGAAAGTGCTAAATCTTGAAGACCATCAGTAACAATATTTAGCCATAATAGTTGAATAGCTACCAAAGGCATAGGTTTGTTAAAAACAATTGATAAAATGAAAAATAAAACCTCTGCTACTCCACAAGAAAGTAACATATAACTAATTTTTCTAATATTACTATATGCCCCTCTTCCTTCTTTAATTCCTGCAACAATAGATTTAAAACTATCATCGACAATTATCATAGAAGCAGTCTCTTTAGCAACATCGGTTCCACTGCCCATAGCAATACCAATATTAGCACTCTTTAAAGCAGGCGCATCATTAACGCCATCACCGGTCACCGCTACAAATTCCCCTTGTCTTTTATAAGACTCAACAATCTCAAACTTATCAAGTGGAGTAACTCTAGTAAATATTCTTTTTTCACACACAAATTGATCGAAATAATCATATCCCTTTGCAAGTGCCACTGCTACATCATCAGAAGTAGCAACCTCATCATAACAAGAAGCTATTCCAATTTCCTTTGCAATAGAATAAGCAGTAAGAGGATGATCACCAGTAATCATAACAACCTTAATACCAGCCCTACTACATTCTAAAACAGAATCCTTTATATCATCCCTTATCGGATCAATAAACGCTACCATTCCTACGAACGTTAAATTATTAATCTCTTTTTCAGAATATAAAGAAGCTTCAACACTCCCATCCGCTAAAGCAATAACACGATATCCTAAATTAGCCAAATCTTCATTTTGTTTTATTAACTTATCAACATCTAACTTCTTAACCTCACCATTTACTAACATCGAATTACAAAAAGTTAGTACTTTTTCCAAAGATCCCTTAACCGTAACGCGATCATTATAAAATATTGCTGAATATTTATTTTCTGATTCATAAGGAATTTTACCACAAACTTTTATATCCTTAATATCAACATTAGCTTTCATCCCTAACGCTAAAAAAGCTACATCGATAGAATCCCCCATTACAGTAAATTTATCTTTATCGCATTTTAAAGAAGCTTCATTATTAATCACACCTAGTTTAGCAATATCATAAGCATAATTAAGATTATCACCAGTTATTTTGCCAATATCATTATATCCAATCCCACTTATATCGTACTCGCTTCCATCAGGTAATAATATTTTTTTAGCAGTTTGCTCATTTACTGTAAGCGTTCCCGTTTTATCGCTAGCAATTACCGTACAGCTACCAAGACTTTCAACAGAATTTAATTTTTTAACTATTACATTTTTCTTTACCATTCTACTAGATGCAATAGTAAGAGCCATAGTCAAAGCTAAAGGAAGTCCCTCTGGCATCGCCGATACTGATAAAGCGATTACCGAAAGAAAAATATCATAACTATTAACCCCTTTACTAAATAATAAAACGGCAATAATAATACCAACCACAATTATAAGCAAACTAATTTGCTTAGAAAATTTATTCATTCTAATAGTAAGAGGAGATTTAGCCTCCTTAGTATTAGAAACTTTATCCACAATTTTTCCAATTTCCGTATTAACGCCAGTTTCCACAACTACAGCAATACCCCTTCCAGTAATAACAGAAGTACCAGCATAAAGCATATTAGACCTATTAGCAAGTAAAACATCCTTATCCAAAATGGTTGAAACTTTATTAACATTAACACTCTCACCAGTTAAAGTAGACTCATCCACAGTTAAATTTTTAGCTTCAATCACTCTCATATCAGCACTAATTTTACAACCAGGACTAACAAATACAATATCTCCCTTAACCAATAATGACGAATCAATAGCTTTTTCACTATTATTTCTTAAAACATTTACATTAACCTTAATCAAATTAGAAAGAGCTAAAGCCTCCTTAGAAGCTTTCCATTCTTGGAATGTCCCCATCAATAAGTCAACCAAAATAATAAATATTATTGCCAAAGCATCAATTACTTCGCCTATAATAAAAGAAAATATTACAGCTACAACCAAAAGTAACACAATCGGATCTAAAAACTGCCTAAACATAATTTTTAAAAAACCATCACCCGCTTTTTTGGGCAAAATATTTTTTCCATATTTATTTAATCTAACAGTAGCTTCTTCATCACTAAGACCATTTATGCTACTATCTACATTTTTTAAAACATCATCACTATCTAGATTATGCCAATTATAGTTCATAAGACACCTCACTTATCATAACAACATTATATCATATAAGCAGAAAAAAACAAGGACTTATTCCTTGTTCAAAATTTATAAATTATGCACCACTTTCAGTAGTAATTTGTAAACTATAGATAATATTTCCTCCAGATGCTGTATTTTCACAGTCAACATCTTGACCTTCAACCCACATATAAATTCTCATCTTAGTAATACCAGCTTTTAAAGAAAATATAGCTTTAGTTCCAGTCCAACCAAATACAGTACTATATGTTGGAGTAACATTTTTAAATAAGGTTGAATAATCATCTTGAGTAGCTTTACCAAGTAATACATTAGTAGCCCTAGGAACTTCTGCAATAACACCAGAATAAGGAATTAAATCTCCACCAGCTTCAGTAGTAGTAATACCATAAACATCATTAGCGTTAGATACACCAGAAGCAGTATGAATATCATAGTTTGGTTCCCAAGAGTAAACATTAGAAGCTACTCCAGCATTCAAGCCTTGAATAGTTGTTAAAGAAGACCCATTTGCCGTATTACCAAGTTCAACAAAAGCTATACGAGACGCATTCTTAATACCAGTATCAGCACCAGTTGCAGTAACACCAGAACCTTCAGCTGCTAAATAAACTTGAGTTAACGCATCAACCCTGAAGAATAAATCAAAAGCTACATATTTACCAGTCGTTCCATGAGTATCAGTTTCTTTAGTTGCAGTCAAAATATATTGACCTTCAGTACTAGGAGTCCACGTACCACCAGCTGCAGTACAAGTAGATTCGGTTGGATATGTATCTCCTAATGAACAGCTACCAGTGAACTCAGAACTTTCTATAGTTCCATAAAACATTTCCATTCTACCATTAGAATCAACATTGAATCCAGTAGATACTGGTTCAATTGTATTTGCCGTATCAGGGATTTGATTAACTGCAGCAGGATAAGTAGCTTGTGCTCCAGTTAAATCAGATAGTTGAATAATTGATTTCCAATTAGTACCATCAGCAGATATTTGAATACCATTTTTTGAAGCAACATTTACTTGAACATCGCTTACAGATACCGTTTTATTTGAAGTAAACCATGCATAAGTTGTTGTAGTTAACATTATACCGGTCATAACTAATATCAATAATAGTAAAAATAACTTTCTGCCTCTTCTTTTTCTTCTACGCGCAATTATAATCGCTGCTTTTTTCTTACGTTCTTTTTCTTCCTCTTCATTAATTTCAAATTTTCTTAAATCATTATTTTCCATGCCATACTCCTTATCTATTCCAACCAAAGTAGAAAGACACCCCTCGCTACTATCATATATACAGATTATAGCACAGTAATTTTTAATTTGCAATAGGAATTTATCATTTTATGTCATTTTTTGTCGTATCACTCGCCACTCAATATTTGCTTAGAATCTATAGTAATTTCAATAACATCAGCAATATCTTGATAGTTAAAATCCATAAATTCCTTAGGAAAATTAACTACCAGTGTGTAATAATTAACCTCATCATATAAATAACTAAAAAATTCTCTATTGGTAGTAATATATCTAAAATAAGTTCCATCATCATCAGCCATCACATCATCGCTTACCTTAATACTAACATCACTATCATTTTTATATAATTCATAAGTAAGTGGTAAATTAGTAGTCGTTCTAATAGAAAGATTATACTCTAATCTTGTTTCCAATCTTTTACCATCTTTATTATTAGCAACCGAAAAAGTATAAACATAAGGCTCATCTCTAGGCACAATCGTAGGTAATGCAATAGTCTGATATTGATAATCAGTAGCAACAACATAAAAAGCCGTCTCAACCTCTGCTACTCCACTCATATCAGACTCATATTTAGAAAAAGTCTTAGGAATAACACATATCAGTAGCACCAAAACCATTGTAAGAATTACCAATTTCTCAATTCTATTTTTTTTTCTAACCATTTACATCACGACCCCTTTTAGAAAAATAAATACTAAACAACATAAAAGTAATAAGTATAGAAATAAAAACCTTAGGAGTCATAATTACTTTCTGCCAAACCCCAACATTTCTAATAATTTTAACAACTCTACCAACAACCATATCATATTTAACAGGGTTATCCACATTATTATTACTATCCCCTTTAGTAACCACATAATTATCTTCTTTTTTTAAAACCCGATGCGTAATAAAATCATCACTCACCCTATAGGTTATAATATCATCTTCCTTAAAATCATCATTAATTTTAACAATAATTACATCACCAATATCAATAGTGCCAGTCATACTACCAGATGCAACTTCAAAAAAAGTATAACCAAAAAAGTTAGTGTAATTTTTCTTTAATATTCTTAATGAAACAAAATTATAAACAGCAAAAAAAACAGCGAGTAACACTATAAACATTAAAATATAAAAAACAACATTTAAAATTTTATCTTTATATTTAAACATTTATATTACCTCACCATCTATTCAACATAAACAGGTAATTCCTCTCCTAAATACTGTGTCAATTTAACGTTAACCGGAATAGAAATCACCTTATCTGCTACCATCCCCCAAGAACTATCAACTTCATTATTAGCTTCATCATTCTGCCAAGAAATAGATACTCTAACAGTATTAACAGTAGAACTATCCATATCAGCAAGTGTAATTACCCCACTATAAGTATCTTTATCAGTAAGTACTAATGTATTACCACCAAGCTCTGTAATAGAACTAATAACCAACCCCGGTATACTTAAACTAGAAAAATCAAATTCAATATCATATCGCAAAGAAACCTCAACCTCTTCTGCATCAATAACAATATCAAAATAACCATCAACTAAAGGAGCTATCTTATTCTCAATTACGTATTCATTTTCATAATATGCAATTGAATCAACAACAAATTCCTCAGTTTTAGCCTCACTACCATTTACCTTAATCACAAATTTAGCAATATCACTACTAACATCATAATTCTTATTACTCTCAAACAAAGCATAAGTATCCATAGTTAAATATATAGTAAAAAAAAGCATTAATAAAGAAATTAATAATAAAACTCTTTTCATATTATTCATCTTCTAAAGGCTTTTTTACTTCCATAATAAAAGCATATATTTCATATATAAATATTAGTAATATTGGGAATACAACTATAAATAAATAACCCCATCTAGATTCCAAAATTGCTAAAATACCACCTAAGTCACCATAAACATTACTAGTAGCAGCCTTACCAATAAAAAACTCACTAGATATTGAATGATTTCCCTCAACAACAAAAGTACTTTCGGTATCGGTAACTTTTTCTACATCTATTACCTTACCAACATTTACTACTACTTGATTTCTATAATTATCATAGAAAAATATTTCATCGCCCCTTTTTACCTCATCTAACTTATTCCTATTTACAATAACCAAATCATTTTCCTTATATTTAGGTTCAAGTTCATCATCTCTAATAATGATAAAAGATTTATCCCCAATTTCAGTTATATTATAATCATTATAATTTAAAAGACATACTGTTAAAAAAACTACCACAAATAAATAAGGAACAAAAAATACATACGACAACACTTTCAAAAAATTTTTCAATTTTACCACCATATAAAGTATACCATAATTTTAATTGTTATGCAATTATTTTACAGTATCCTTAACTCCTTTCTCTAAAATATCCATAGATTCTAAAATAAAGACAATATCAGATAAAGAAAGTAAACTATTATTAATACAGTTATACACTAACACATTATCAATAGTATTAATAAATCCCATGATGGAACCATCCTCTAAATTACTATCAGTAACCTTAATATTAATTAAATTATACTTATCCCTAATTATAGAAATCAAATCACCATCAAAAAGTAATGTAGTATTATTAATAATATTACTATAAGGACTAACCAAAAATTTAAATAATGAATTTTTAATACTTTCTATTTCCATATCACTAACACTATCATTATTAGATTTAATTACCTTAACCAGATAATTATAATCAGAATAAACAAGCAATAAAACATCGAATATCGTAGAACTATCATTTAAATCATTATATATTTTTTCCTTAAATATATTTTCATCAAGCAAATAATACAAATCATTAATCTCTCTCATCAAACTATTAACAGCCACACTAACTTGATTAATCTTATTTTCTTTCTTATTATTATTCCAAAGTTTAAATAATTTTTTATTATATTTAGAAAGCAATTTTTCCTTCTTAGCAATATCTTTCTTTACACTCTTTGTACAATCTTTAAAACTAGCTCTTTGTTCATATAACGTTTTAATAGAAGAAACTAAATATTTAAAATCTAAGTAATTTTTATATTCTTTTAATGTATAAGATAATTTCAAAATATCAGAGTATACATCATCATCTTTAACAAGAACCAATTCATCTAATATTTTCTCTATTTTATTATCTTGATAATCCTTAATATTTAATTCCTTATTAATAAACCTAGAAAGTAACAAAGCAATATCAGATCTTACCTTATCATCATAACGCTTAACCAAATCATAATATTGATCCATATCAAGTTTACTTTGATTTCTTAAATTAGCATAGTATTTTTCAAAACATTTAATATTTTTATAATATAAAGAAACAAAACAAAGTTTTAAATGAATGATAATATCTGGACATTTCCAATATACTTTTTCAAAACAATCAGCTAATTTATCACTATTAGAGCCACAATCATTTACTTCTTCCAAATAAACACTCATATATTCATAAGCAAAAATACTATATCTAAAATCTTCTAATTTGACAGTAATTCCCACTTTTTTAAAACAATCTAATATTTTCAAAATACACAAATTAACATCAGCTAAATTAAGCTTATTAAAAAAACTAAGATTATAAAGCAAAACATCTAAAGAAGCCTTAGCAGAAGGCGTTTTTAAATCATTATACAAATACATTTTCTCTTCTATTTGCTCTATTTCTTTTTTTAATGTATCTATTTCCTTATCAACAGATACATTACTTAACCTCTTATTTCTCGAAAAAATTTCTTGATATACCTCTTCACGTAACGCAGTATACAATTTAATGAATTCTTCCAACTTCTTTATATAAATTTTAGTATTTTTAACATTATTCCTAGGTAAAACAGACAATACTTCCTTATCAGCAGCCACTTTAGTTTGTAAAAGCTCATTCATTTTGAGAAATTTCCTTCCTAGCATCATCTAATGACTTTTCCAAAAAAGCAACAAAATCATCTAAAGTTTTATACACTGCTAATAATTCACTATGTTCTAATTCTTTTAAATTTCCATTCACTTCATCCATCTTACCACTTCCCATTATAATTATAACCAACTTTGTAAAAAAAGTCTACAAAAATAGACAAGGATTTAAATTCTTGTCTATTTTATTACAATATATTTATAAATATCTCCAACATATACATCACCATCATACAAACTAAATGTAAGTTTATATGTACCGGTTACCAAATCAGGTTTTAAATATAAATACGTATTAAAACTGGTTGTTGGATTATTTACCATTAAATACTCAAATTCCTTATCAGTAGAAGCATAATTATTAGTAATATAATCCTTTATATCAACTAAATTATATACATTAGTAAATATTGCTGAATAATCCCTTCTATATAAAGATAACCTTATATTTGGATTTGCCAACCCTGAAGAATATTCAAAATTTAAAACAATAGCATTATTATTGTATAAGGTAAAGCCAGTATCTTTATCAACGACCAACAAATGCTCATCCATATCAGCTTTAAGACCGTATATTGTATCCACCACATTTAAATTTAATGTAACATAGTCAGATGCAATAAGGCCATAATATATTCCATCAGCAGAAGCAAAAGATTCTATTTTTATGGTATATAAACCACTTGCCAAATTACTATTTTTAGTATCAATCACAATAGAAGAAGAAACATTGGCAACCCTCTCTGCTAGATTAAATCTAACCGTTCCATCAAGTCTTGGGTGGTAAGTAACTCCATTATAAGTAAAAGTTACCCCCAGCAAATCAGCACCATTTACTTGAATACCATGTTCATCTATTATAGATAATTTAATACCCAATTTTTTATCAAAATAACTAGTATCATAAATCGTATTAGAATATACTTTATCTTGTACAAAGTTAGTTATAACGTTTAATTTTATACTATGACCAACGTATAAATTATTACTACTTAAATCAGCCGTTACATCAATAACCCCATCTTTATTATAATATACATCATACATCATCATTGAATGTTGAAGTCCTAAAACAGTAACAAGCGTATGATTAGTTGAATTTCTAAGTTCTAAAAGCAACGATTTATCTGTAACATCAGAAGTAATACCACTTTCACTAAAATCAACAATAAAGATAAATTCCTCTTCAGCTACCTTATTAATATCATTATAATATAAATCATTAGCAACCTCATCATCATAATTATTAGAAGGACTAGAACTTCCCATTCTCACAAATCGTGACAAATTGTAAGAAGCTTCTCCATATATATTAAATTCATTTTGAGCTGTTACCACATCAGCAGAAGAAACAACATAGTAATAATATTCAGGTTCATTTTCATTAGCAAAATCTATCATTGTAATTTTTGTCTTTTCCGGGAAAACATAAGTTGAAACCAATGCCCTATGATAACCTTCTTGATAAAAAGGTGTCTCTGATTCAGCATATAAAGAATAATAAGCACTAAAACTACTTTTAGCAGTAATATCAACCACACTAGTAGCAAACATTTTATATTCTCTTCCAGCCGTAATAGCAGCTTCATAATCATTAGTATTATATAATGCCCTTGATAAATCAACATTAATATTAATTCTCTCAATATCATTAGTTAAATCATCAATAGGAGTAATAGCTAAAAGAGAAATAGTTACTCTTCCCATAGCACCAGCTGTAGATAAGTTTTTAGAGTGATATAAATAAAATATTAAACTAGGAACATCCGAAGAGTTTTCAGATAAATACTCAGTTGTACCTAAAATTGGATTTTCACTATCAGTAATAAAATTGGTACTTCCTCTAGTAATCCAACCATAGTTACCAGTCTTCATAGCAAGACTCATCACCGTATCAGCATTAGTACTAGTATCAGCAATTCTAGGAATATCTGCCTCTGCTACCAACTGAATATCGCTATTTAACTCATTAAAGTTAAACCCAACTATCGAAAATACTGTATTTGGACTTGAGAAATTCAACAATTGAAGTTCATAAGTACCTAAAGTTGAATACTTAGATGCACTCAAACTAATATCATAAGAAGCTATCTCTTCACCAATAACCCACATATAATAATTAGATTCTTCCGGAGTTGGAACAATATAATCCACCAAAACTGTATTGGTACTTTCTTCATTTTCGAAAACACTATAAAAACCATCTACATAATAATCATGATTGCTCTTATGTCTACCAAGAACATAACTACCATTAGAAAAGTAATATAATTCACTAGAATTAATAGTATCTCCAGAAGCATAATCAGTATTATAAAGAGCCGTTTCTACCCTACCATCACGATCATGATTATACATTCCAAAAAAAGTCATTCCAATTACATCACCATATGAAGTTACACTTTCATTAGTAGCAATATTCAAATTTTTCCCCTCATACATATATATCTTATTATTAACATTTTTATTAATAGTTCCGCCTTCAGCATCAATAATTACAGAAGCTACAACTTCACTACCATTAATATCAACCAAACTAGAGTAATTTTTAAGCAAATTAGCACCTGTTTGTAAATATAAAGTAGAATTATTCTTAAGCTTCAAATGGTCTATTCTACTTAAAGTAAATAATGTCGTAGAATATTCATTAGTACGGTCAGTAGCACCCGCTAATTCAATATGAGAATTACTAATTGTTACAATATTTGCTCTTTGAATAGAAATATTATTTTTATAATCAGTGTCCGTTCCATAATTATCAATATTAATATAACTATACCCAGTAGTAGAAGAAGCATTACCACTACCAAAAATAGAACCACTCAAGTCAAAAGTTGTATGACCCAAACCATTAATATTTATAGTAATTCCTCGAGTAACACTTATAAATGAATAATCGTAATTCTCACTACCTGAAGCATTAGCTTCTCCTCCACCAAATACCGTTCCCTTAATAACAATATTATTTTTCTTTAAAGAAGTATTACCTATTGTTTCATAACCGATATTCAAATTTGTCGTTCCATATAAAACAGAAGTATTAGCGCCACCATAAACATTTCCCAAAATAGTAGCACCAGCAATATTGACAACACTAGCAGAATTATTTACGCTCTCAATACCAGTAGCAGCGGCATTACCGCCTCCAAAAACATGTCTAGAAACAGTAGTAGTACCATCAACATTAAGTAAAGTATTGCCAACAACAACAGCAGTCACACCATTACCACCAGCATAAACACTGCCTAAAACACTACTATCAGATACATATAAATCAGTATTACCAGCTACAGAACCAGCATTACCGCCTCCAAAAACATTACCCTTTATAGACGAATTAATAATATCAACATTTGTACTACCTTCTAAAGCAGCTTGATTACCACCACCATAAACCTCATTTTTGATAACAACATCTTCCAAATAAACTTTACTAAGTCCCGTAATTGCTTCATTACCACCACCATAGACATTAGTAATAGTACCAGCAGTAGCATTAATATCAACATTAGTAGTTTTACCACCTTGATTATTACCACCATAGACATTAGTAATAGTAATTGATTGAGCTTTTTCATAACGATAATCACCAGAAGTAAATACATAAGAAATATCAAAATCTTCCTTACTAGACATTGATAACACTTCAAAGTTAAAAGAATAACTACCGCCCGATGCAATTTGATTAACACCATAATAACGATTAACTTGATTTACCAAATAAATACCATTTTGAGAAACAATATCACTATTAGAATAATTTGAATATATTGAAGAGTTAGGAATATTCATAACTAAATCCCAAACATCTAAACTACTTTCAGTGTTATTAGAAAGAGTAACCGTAACTTGAGCAATAGTAGGATAAGTAGTACTTTGCCAACTTTCAGTATCAGCAGCTACCCAAGTAACATTTGCACTAACAGAAGAATCATTAGTAATATTCTCTTTTAAAATATCAATATTACTATTAGTAACATCCCCACTCATATTTGAGCCACCATATATATTACCAATCATTCCCGCTTTTACAATAACATTACTATCAACAACCGAAGCAGCATTACCGCCTCCAAAAACATTAGCAATTTCATTTTGAGTTTTATTAATACTTACATTAGAAGTAGTCGTATTAGCACGATCTCCTCCTCCATATATAGTACCAATATTAGCTCCATCTACCACTATATTACTAGTAGTTGTTACACCGCCTTGATTATTACCACCATATATAGTAGTAGCACTTCCACTAGTTGTATGAATATTAGAAATAGGTACATTACCACTTATATTTGAACCACCAAAAATATTAGTAGAATATCCACCTTGTAAATAAACATTAGTAGTAGTTACACCAGTTTGATTACCACCACCATAAGTATTATTTACATTACCACCATTTAAATAAACCTTAACATAGCCGTTTGGCATCCCAGCAGCATCATTACCTCCAAAAACATTATTAATATCGCCACCATTAATGATAACATCGACATTTCCCATAACATAAGGTGTAAATGATGTATCACCCTGACCGCCACCGAAGACAGAACCATCAATTAATGCCTTATTAACTGTCACCATAGTATTGTAAGAAGATACCTCTGTCGAATTTTCATATCCACCTACAGATCCTAAAGCACTACCGCCATATACATTTTGGTAAATAACCGGTGTCGTCTCTACACTATCATCACCGATGACAACATTGACATTCCCAGATACAAAAGTACCAACAGAATCACTAGAAACATAGCCACCTTGACCACCACCGTAAACTGAATTATCAATAGTTCCACCTAAAACATTAACGTTAACATCACCATAAATAGTACCTAACTGATTGCTACCACCATATATAGAGCCATTTACTCTACCACCTGTCATATTAATTGTTACCGTAGCCGCCTTATCAGTAGAACCAGAGCCATTATTATTGCCCCCTCCATATATAGAACCCTTTATAAGACCACCAGCAACATTAATAATACTATAAGTAGTAGAATAAGTACTACTTACCCCAACAGCTCCATAGTTACCGCCAGAATAAACATTTCTATTTATAATTGCTTCTCCATCAATAATAATAATTGAATTATCCGAAGATCCAATAGTAGAATAATTTTCTCTACCATTACCGATTCCAAAAACAGAACCAGATTCAGCTCCATAATAGGTTGAATTATTATTCATATTAGAAGTACTGCCGATAGTAGCTAGTCCACCGATATAAATATATGAAGAACCATTAACAGTACCATCACCTTCACTACCATCAACTCCATTACTACCACCAAAAACACTATGATTAACAACACCACCAGTTACCTGAATAATTCTATTACCATAAGTTGCTGATTGACCAGCACCACCTATAATAGTATCAACCTCACCACCAGTCATATAAATATAAGAATCATTATATGAAGCTCTATTACTAGCAGATAACGGACCACCTATTAAATTATAAATATATCCTCCCTGCACATTAACCGCTCTAGCTGAATAATGTGTTCCTCCATATCTTCCTCCAACATAAATACCAGAAGAATAATCATATAAAGAAGAACCAAATTTTCCACTTTTTACAACCAAATCAAAACCGATCCCTATATTACTAGAAGCATAATAAATACCACCCCAACTACCAGAAGCACAGTAATAAATATCCAAATTATCATTGTTATTATTTACCCTATCATAATCATTACCATATACTCCTCTAGCCTCTATATAATCAGTATAATCAGTATCAACTGTTCCATTAGTAAGAGATAACGCATTATAAAAACCGGTCTCAACCATTAATTTATATTTAGTAACAGCGCCAGAACTACCAGTACCATTATTATATCCCCCAATAACTACCCCAAAATTACCATTAGAACCATTTTTAATAATTCCTCTACCTAATTTAACATTTTTATAATTACCATAAAAATAACCAGCTGAACTTCTACCCGAACCAGGATTTCTTATAATTGAAGTAAACGAAGAGCCATAATTGATCTCAATATTTTCAATTACCGTATCATTATAACAAGTAACTGCTACCCCCGTTGGAAACCATCCAATAGTTCTCACCGTCCAACTAGCAGAAGCTGTATAATCACTTCCATTATAAATACTAGTTAAAGTAAACGGTTTATCTTGAGCACTTCCCCAAGTAGTATCAATGTCTTGATTCATTACAACAATATTAGTATCTCTAGTTACCAAATAATAGTAATCTAAATTAGAATCAAATAACTGTTCATCTCCTACATCATTATAATATTGAAGTAACTTATATAAATAACATCCAGAAGAAGAACTACAACTCTCAACCGCATCTCCATTAGCATTATAATATCCTACTAAATTAGAACCTTGAGGAACTAATTCCAAAGTATAATAAGAAGACATATTATCATCACTATTATATATAGCATTTTCTTCTATAATTTCAAAGTCTAAAGTACTAGGATCAACCACCGAAAATCCTCTATTATATTGATAATAAGTGTTATTTTCATCATAATACTCACCATCTATTTTATCATAATAAGTACAAGTTCCTCCCCAAAAACCACCAGGTCTACAAGTACAATTGTTTTGATATTGATTGTTAGAATTATAATATCCTGAACAACTATCACCTCTATTTAAAATAACTTGATAATAATACCCTGTCATATCATAAGGAGCATAGACATATTCTGTCGTCATTAAACTTCTTATTCCACCATCATATAAATTATTAAACGCACTTGACCAATTAGAATTGAGCAAAGAAACATTGGCATCAACCCAACTTGCATTAAAGGTTATTTCGATCAAATTAGGTTTATTATTACTATAAGTTACTGGCACTTTTGCATATCTAGTATAATAATCACTATCAAAACTAATACTAGCACCTAAATAACTAGTAACCCATCCATTAAAACCTTTGTCTATTGGTCTATCAGTAAAAGGATTATCAATAAGTTCTATCAAAATATAATCATCATCTAATGATTCACTACCATTGTCATAAACTGGATAAACTTTATAATAAATATAAGTATCCTGTCTTTCAGCAAGAGAAACATATCCATGCAAAAGCCCATTTAAAGATACCCCACTATAAGTAGTAGCCACCTCTACCAAATTACTATCATTATAAATATTCTTATTAACAGAAGTAGGCAATTTACCATCATCACTATATGTATAATTAAGACCCATATAATAATCATAATCGCTTCTCGCATCATTAACATAAACAATATTACCTAAAATTCCACTTTCATCATTAAATGAAGAAACATAATCACCATATGTAGTAATATAAACACCAACACCCCAAAAAAGGAATGCAATCGATACAAAAGCAATAAGTAAATTTAAAATACCAATACTCTTTATTTTTTTTAACATCGTTACACTCCTTTCCTTTTTTATTACCCTCTATTAGAAGTAAGTTGCAAAGTAAAAGTAAAATTACCTATACTAGCATTATCTTCGCAATCAACATCTTGTCCTTCTATCCACATATATACTCTAACTTTTGTAATTCCATCTTGAATAGAAAAAACTTGTTTATTAGAAGTAAAACCTTTTTCAGTCGCAAAATCAACATCAACTTTTTTAAATAAATCTGGATAATTTGTTGCATCCGCCTTATCCACAGTAACATACCTATCATCATCAAAAGCAGCAATAATACCATCATAATCAATTAAATTACCCGAAGTAGTAGCAGTGGTAATACCATAAACCTCACTAGCATGTCTAACCGCTTCCTCAGTATGTGTATCATAATTGGGTTCCCAAATATAAGTAGTAGCTAAATTAGCATTTTTTAACCCCTGAATCGTTCTAAGCGGTGTTCCTTCACTAGCATTACCTTGAACCAAAAAAGCCACTCTAACCGCATTTTCAATACCAACACTATCGTCCCCATTATAAACAGCTCCAGAATCAGTAGTCAAATATAAATCAGTAGGCGTTTGCGTTTTTAAAAATATATCAAAAGCCACAAATTTCCCATCACTTATCTCCCCACTACCATCTACCTCAATACTCCTAGTAGCTTCCAAAACATAATTACCACTAGAATCAATTTCCACAAGACCATGATACATATTCAAAAAACCAGTAGTAGTATCAATAGTCTTTCCAGTAGAAACCGGTTCCAACCTATCTGGTATCTGATTAACACTAGTAGGATATAAAGCATTATGAGCATCTATCAAATCTTGAATTGCCAAAATAGTCTTCCAATTTTCCCCATCTGCAGAAATCTCAATACCACCTTCAGCTCTTACATTTACATTTAAAGAATTAATATAAACTACTCTATTAGTAGAAAACCATGCATAAGTACTACTACCAAATAATATTGCAACCAAAAAAAGCCACAAAAACATAAAAAACAATTTTTTCTTTTTTTTCATACCAATCACCTACTACTCTTGTTCTATATGTTCCTCTATAATTTCCATATGCATCTTTATCTCTCCCCCAATAATATTATCCAAACACTCTGGGTCATCACCCTCAAGCCAAATAACAATAGTAAATCTATCAATATCGCCGGGTTTAAAAGAAGCTCTATTTTCTAGTACAGCATATTTATCCGAATAAAATGGAACTGTTCCTTCTTCTGGCCGATTCAAACCCTCATTTATCTTAGCATATACCTTCTTCTCACCATTTCTAAAAATCATAATTCTAACAGCTTCATCAACGTTTTTAATAACATCATCAATAATTACCTGATACCAGTAATCCATCACTTCTACACCTTGATTTTCAATATAAAAAGTGTAAGCTATATAATTATCTCCATTATGAGAGCCCTCAGCCTCAGTATCAATATTAGTAGGCAACCAATCGATAGAAATATTATCCATAAACTCTAACTCACTAGCAAATAACTTTCTTTGACTCCTTTTATCCTCTAACGTCTCGTATATTACAATACCACTTTCTAAAGAAAAATTAGGATCCAAAGAAACAGTAAAACGCCCGCCCTTATAAATAATACCTAATATTAAAAAAGCACACACTAACAAAAAACATAACACTAACAAAACTATTTTTGTAACCTTCAAACGTATTTTTCTTTTTCTTAATTTTTCACCAGTTACCACTACTGAAGAAACAGCCATCGGTATCACACACCCTACTATTAAGATAAGATAATTTTATCATATTTTGTCTAATTATGCAAACATTAAAAGTTGAAAAAAATTAATCTTTATGTTATAATTACGAAGATAGTAGGTGTTATATGAAATTTAATAAAAAATTAATTCTTTTTATATCCTGTATATCATTAATTCTATGTTTGTTAATAGTTAGACAAACATATGCTAAGTATATGAATACAACAGAAGGCAATACCAATATCACCATTGCCAGATGGCGCATTCTAGTCAACAATCAAGATATTAGAAACAACCCCGAAATAACCGAAACTATAACACCAGTATTATTAGAAAACGAACACATTAAACCGGGTGTCATAGCACCGACTTCTGAAGGATATTTTGATATCGTTATAGATTCTAGCGATGTAGATGTTTCATTCAACTATACAATTACCCCATCAATACAAGAAAACAGCTGTGTTAAAGACTTAAATGTCACAGGTTACTCACTAAATAACGGAGAAATTATATCAGTTGTCGATAATGCTCCTATTAGTAATAATATTTTATATAAAGATGGAATTACCACTACCAGTATAAGAATACACATCAAATGGACTGATGATGAAACCGCAACCATGGATAACAAAGCAGATACCCAAACAACCATCGATGAAACATGTAAAGGTAATATCAACGTCACACTAAATTTCATACAATTACAAAATTAAAAGAAAACTAAAAATCATAAGTTTTCTTTTTTTATGCTTGAACAACCGATATTTTAATTCTAAGAGATATAACAGGAGTATCTGGATTAGACAAATGATAATCATAAGCTTGATTTCCCCAATAAGTATCTAAAGCATCATCACCAGATTCATATGCCCAATTAACCCTAATATAAAATTGTTCCTCACCGCCATTAGGAGTAACCTCCAAATTAGAAACACCAATATCAATAATAAAAGGATAATCATTTGCCAAACTATTAATTAACCCCTCTGAAGTAATAACTTCACCATCTACCACATAATTATCGTTCATTATTCTAGCAGATACTATCTCATAACTTATTTTACCCAAAGCCTCACCAGAATTAATAATATTAATAAAATTACTATATTCCGTCATTCCGGGATACATATCATCAATATTAAAATTAACAAATTCAGCTATTTCACTTTCCTCAAAATCAAATCTAACATTCCAAGACCTTACATGAGCCTCCACAGAATTATTAACCTTAGTAGTATAAATAAACCAAGCATAAGAATTAGCAGCAAAAGTAAGAGCCAATAACAAAATTGTTCTTAGCTTTACTCTTTTTCTAATAATTCTTAAAATAACAAAAAACTTTCCCTTTTTCTTTTTATTATTCATACCCTTCACCGCTATTTTTTAAAGCTTCTTTTTCCCTCATAACTTCCAATATCTCTAAAAACACCATAATAGCAAAAGGAACAAAAATTATAAAATAAAATCCATAAGTATTATTCACAATCTTAGAAAGGAAACTAAGAATTACCGTTTTATAAACAACAACGCCATATATTTGATCACCACTAACTTCAGGATCTGACGTAGGATTAGCTAACCCTTTAGTAGTAAAAATATACTTTTCCCCATTATTTTTTATATCTATAACTTGGTGGGTTACAATCTTATCTTGAAAATCGCCCTTTAGACCCATATAAACTACATCATCATATAAATTTATATTATCTAAAGAAGTCTTTTTCGAAATAATCATATCTCCAATTTCATACTTTGGTAACATACTTTCAGAAACAATAGTATAAATACTATATCCACCCAAAGTAATCTTATTATTAGAAACCCTTTGAACAAAAATAATACTCACAATTATACACACCAACAAGGTAGTAAAAGCCTTAACTACCATAAACATAACACGTAATTTTTTATTTTCCAAAAGTTTTCTCATATCATCACCAACTAAATATTAAAATTATCAATCCTAGAGAAATATTTATCAATTTTATCCCTAAATATCCTCGTTATTTCCTTATCACTAACAACACTCTTATATTTTATAATCGTAAATTGTTTTGAAACAATATTTTTAAGTTCATCCTCCGTCATATCAGTATTAATATCAACTAATTTTTGAACCATATTTCCAACCAATTTTTCAGTAATTTCCTTCTTCTCTACCTTAGACTTAGATTCATTATCGATAGAATCTGCTACCAAATAATTTAAAAGAAAAGTTTCATCCAAATACTGTTTGAATTTTCCATCATCATTATAATTTTTAGAATTCTTAACCCTAGAAGTATCATCATCAACATGCTCCTGCATAAAATTCCAAAGCTTAAGTGCATACTGAAAATTTACATTCTTCAAAATAACATTAGTCTTTTTTATAGGAGAAGTAACTAAAGCAATATGCTTCTTAGCCAAATCCATATAAACCTGACTAGAACATAAATCTTTAACCCTAAGTTCTAATTTTTCGATTCTCTGTTCAATAGATAAATTATTATCACCAGTATTCTTATTTAAAGATGTATTTAACTTGGTATCTAAACTCATTGAAATATTTACCTTTTCCTCACCAACATTAGTAGAAGCACTATATTCAAATTTCTTATTATTCTTAAATTTAGATTCCAAAACAGAACCGGATTTCTTTCTCTGAATATACATTTTCATATTCTGAATCAAACTATAAATAAACCTATTTTCATAAGTATCAAAACTTTCTTCTTTATTTATATTAAGAATTTTAGAAGGCCTAACATCCCCCGTTTTTTTATTATAATCCTGAATTAAATTAGTATTTCTAGAAAGGTGTTTTATACTCTCAACACCAATTTTTTTAGCCAATTCGACCTTAATAATATCCTCCTCATTAACAATAAATCTATTAGGGTTCCTCAAGATATTATCAATATAGCGAATAGTATCTTCCATTATTTCTAACCATTCATAATTACATTCAATTTTATCATAGTCGGTAACTACTTTAAGTTCTGATGAAACATGATCAGCAAAATTATTTACCTTTGCATTATCCGCTTTTTCAAATAAATCCACAACATTCAAGTTACCCATGATTACCTCCTATGCTAATTTCTTAAGTCTAAGCAAATATTCAATACATTCCTTCATTGCATTTTCGCCAAAAGTTTTATTTAAAAATTCCACAAATCCATCTATTTCATCCCTAATATATGCCACATTCAATTGTTCAAACTTTCTTAGTATCTTTCGAGCAATGAAATAATCCACACCAGATACTTCAGTTCCACCACAAGCAACATATACTGGAACAAACTTCTTCATATGCATAACAATACGATTACCAAAAGCAATTCTAAAATGCTGAATAACATAATTATCCATCTCTTCGATCTTATCTAGCACTTCCTTACTCATTGCATGATCCTCGATTGCTTGCTTAAATAAATTATTTACATAAGAATAATTTATATCCTGAGCTGGAACATCCTCAGGAGTAAATACTTCCCCCTTATCATTAATATCAAGTGGCATCGCTCTATCATAAACTTTATCCGTAACCATAAAAGTAGAGTCATCATTATTAATTGTTCCAATATACCATACATTCTCAGCAATCTTTAACTTCCCATCAATAAGTCTTTTCGGATCACTCTTCCATGCACTAGGAACAAGTTCAACAATCCACTCATCCCTATTAGGCATTTCAAGTATAGATAGCATTTCTGCAAAATAATACTCAACCCGAGAAATATTCATTTCATCCAGTATTACCGTATATATTTCATCAGTGTATCCAGCTTGATAAATTTCCTTCAAAACTTCAGTTTCATTAAACTTTTTAGTAAACTCATTAAAATAGCCAAAAAGTTCAGTTCTATCACGCCAAGAAGGTTGTACTGATGCCACACAAGAGTCGTGTTTCAAAAATTTTCCCCATGCATAAGCAAGTGATGTTTTACCAGTACCAGATATCCCTTGCAAAATAACCAATTTCGTAGATGCTAAAGCTGATATAAACAACCTTATCATATCCGTTTTATAATAAAGTCTAAGCTGAGAAGCAGCAAAATTTCTAAAAAGCTCTACTAACTCTGGCAGACTAAAATTATTCCCATAATTTTGAATCTTATAATTAGCAAATTCCTCATCGATCGAATATAACTTAGGAAACCTAATCCCCTCACCTTCTGCAACAGCATCAGCAGATGAAGATTCTTCCTCCACATCTTCCTCATTAGGTTTAATCCCCAAGTGCGAAACTTTCATCGCTAAAATATCCTGTTTTTCTTGCATCAAAGTAGCAACCTCATTATTTAAAGTAGCAACTTCTTCCAACAAATTTTCTTGCTCAACGATTGTTTTCCTAAACCTCAAATATTTCTTTATCAACAAGTATAACAAAAATATTATGGCAAAAGAAATAATAAGTACAAGTAAAATTGCTAAAACAACAAACAACCATTCCGGTCCAGTAAAATCATCTTTATAAAAATTAATCACTGAAATATAATTTTTAATCGTAAAAATTTCCGCTATACCAGTAAAAAATCCCTTAATCATAGTAATAAAGCCTGAAAAAAACTGTAACAAGAATTCATACAAAAACCTAAAAAATGTACTCATACTTCACCTCTTACAAAACAACTACTTTTCCTAATTCACTATACCTATTTTTCATTTCTGAAACAATAATATAACTAAAAACACTAAGTTTACTATCAGTAAGCAAATCCAAATCATAACTATCATCTAAAATAACTGCAAATCTAAATCCATCACGAATAAGATCATATATAAACTTTTTATTATCAACAAAATCACTATATTTTATCTTAAAAGAAAGATTTTCCTTAACAATTTCATTATCGACAATATTAAGCATCCAAGACCATTTATTCTTTTTATCACGCATATTAATATCAAAATCAACTAAATAATTAAAAGAAAAATCCCCTGCTATTATCTTTTTAAGAATATTTGAACAAACCAAATAATATTCAATAAAAATTTTATCCTCACCAATAACACCACTATTAAAAACTTTATCTATCGCATATTCACTATACAATTTAGGAAATTTTATATCATAATCAATCGAAATATTCTCCAACCTTTTAATATTTGTTTTTTGAAAACTTAAAATAAAGTTATTATTATCAAACAAAGACAAATATTCATTTTTAACATCTTCGTCTTTTTTAATCAACATCAATAGTGCATTACTAAAATCAAGATTTTCAAAACCATTTCCTTTCAAATATAACTGAATTTTATCTATAACAATATTCCAAGAAACGCCTTTCTTTACATCATCAAAATAAGGAACAAATCTAAATAAACCAAACATAATTTTAATTACATCTTTTTTCAAAGCATTATCTTTCATCAATTTCAAAGAAGCTTCCTTAACATAATAATTAATATTATTTTCGAAATTTTTAGATACCTTTTCATATGCATTATAATATCTTGCATTTATATAAACATTCAAAAGTTCATCAAAAACGTAACTATCAAACATATCACCCATAATCAACTCGATGTAAGACTTTATGTTTTTTTTAATCATTTTTATATAATTGCCAACAACATTACAACTCATCCTGATCCTCACTTTCTATATTTCATAAGAAACATTTATTATTGAAACCGGATATACAAACGGATATGTATAATCAACACTAGTATCAACTTTATAAAAACTAACAACCTCACTAGACAAAGCATCGATCTTAAAAGATATTTCATTTATATAATCAAAATTATTAATAACAGCAGTACCACTATTTAAGGCTCTTAAATAAGCACTGCTAGTCATATCAAGCAATACAACCTCCGGATTAAATCGCAAAGTAATAATCGCAGAAGCACACTTATCCTTGTCATCATCAGATAAACTCAAATAAGTACCTATATCAAGCTTATCCCCAACTGCATAACTACCAAACGCTGTAATAACCTTATAATAGTCTAAAGTATTGGTAATATCTAGATTCAAATATGGTCGATCAACTTCATCCGATATTTCATAAGATAAACCAGGAATGGCAACATTAATAGTAAAAAAACCACTAAGCTTTTTAGTATATGGATTATTCGCATTCGCTTCCACATATAAAGTAACCCTATCACCCTCTTGCAAAACAGTATTAGGAGTAATAGTAATTATAAAATAATCGCTATTACTAGAAGCAAGAATGCTACCACTTGTTTTAGTAGAAATACACTCAGCATTTGAAGAACAATTAAACGCTATATCATAATCGATATCGCTCTCAGAACCAACCTTATTGTTTTTCAAACTATTCATATTAATTCTTATACTAAAAGAATCAACACCAGACCAATTATCAATTTGATACCTCGCCGTATCCTCTTTTAATTTATCACTATTAAAATAAAAATTTCGACTGGATAAATAAAAATTTCTAATTTCCTTATAAACATACCTACCATAAGTAATACCTACCGTAAAGAAAAACAAAACTCCAAATATTAATAATAACCAAGTAGTTCTAGTAATACACAATACCTTATTTTTAATTTTTCTAAATATTTTTTTATTCCTTTTCATAATTTTATTTTTCTCTAACTTCTCTAACAATAGAATATATCTCAAAAACAAACATTAAAAATAAAGGTAATACTATAAATAACAAATAGCCCCAAGTAGATTCCAACGTTAAAACAAAATATCCCAAAACAGGAATAACTTTAACCATATCAGTACTTCCAATAACATACTCACTAGAAATATAAGCATCATTATCCAACAAATAAGTAGTTTCCTTATCAGAAATTTTCTCTACTTCTACAATTTTCGCCATATCAACCTTCATCGATTCAGCATACGTATTATAATAAAAAATATCTTTATTTGCTTCAATATTATTAGAATTAGTATGATTAATTAACAGCAAATCACCAGCATTATACTTTTCATTATCCCTTCTCATTACAAAATAAGTATTATCACCTATTTCTGCTAAATTATAATCATTGTGTGCAAGCAAAAATATTGTTATAAAAACTGTAATAACAATATAAACTAACCCCAGTATACTCAAAACTATTTTTTTCATAGACTACCACCATTATAAGTATAACATACTTTTATATTTTTTCAAATACTTTTATTTTATAAAAAAAACCAAAATATAAGATAACACAACAAAAAAACTAGTAAAGAACTTACTAGATTATATATAACTATTAAAAAACAAATATTTCTATGGCAGGGGATGAGAGAATCGAACTCCCAACAGTGGTTTTGGAGACCATTATTATACCATTTAACTAATCCCCTACTTTGCCATACACATATAATTTAACATATTTTTAAAAAAATTACAACCTTTTTAACATAGTTTTACACACAAAGTATTAATAACTATCAGTATAACATATACTATCATAGGTGATTAAATGATTGTAAAGTATAATGATAAAGAATTAGAACTATTAGCCAGATTAATGCGAGCAGAAGCTGTAGGAGAAGGAAACCTCGGGATGCTCATGGTTGGAAACGTCGTAGTAAATAGAACAATTGCCAACTGCCTAACATTTAAAAACATAAGAACATTAAGCGAGGCGATTTATCAAACTCCCGGCGGTTTCAGTGGAACATCAAGTCCCTTATTCTATGGCAACCCAACCGAATTAGAAAAATCATTAGCCGAACGTGTAATAAAAGGAGAATATTATCATCCAGCAACTAATGCACTATGGTTTTATGCTCCAGCAGCAGGAGTAAGTTGTACTAACACTTGGTGGGAACAAGACTTTGCCGGGAGATACAAAAGTCATTGTTTCTATAAACCAGAATCTGGCATATGTAAAGAACTACATTAAAAAACTTCTTATAAGCATTTTCTTATAGAAGTTTTTTTATTTGACTATCAATATTTGACCAATATTGAGTAAATTGCTACTCAAATTATTAAGTGCCTTAATATTATCCACTGTTGTATTGAATTTCCTTGCTATTGAATATAAACTATCACCAGCTTGAACAGTATAAGTAGTCTGACCAGTAGATTCTATAGGTAAAACAAGAACTTGACCGATACTCAATAAATTACTACTCAAATTATTCAACCTCTTCAACTCGTCTACTGTTGTATTGAATTTCCTTGCTATCGAATACAAACTGTCTCCACTTTGAACAATATAAGTTTCTTCTTGTTCTTGCGAAGGAGTTACCGTTGGAATTTTTAATATTTGGCCAACACTAAGAATATCACTGCCCAAATTATTTAAAGATTTAATCTCATTAACCGTCGTATTATATTTTCTAGCTATCGCATACAAATTATCCCCACTTTTTACAACATAATCAATAGTAGATGTAATTTCTGAAGATGCACTTTTGGGCACCTTTAAAACTTGACCAATACTTAGTATATTACTACTCAAATTATTAAGTGACTTAAGTTCATCAACGGTAGTATTATAAGCATTTGCAATCTTATATAAACTATCCCCGCTTTTTACAATATAGGTATCCGTATCACTAGGCACTACCGGCGGCTGTGTAGGTTTTGCTGTTGGCAATCTAAGTACCTGACCAATATTAAGTAAATTACTACTTAAATTATTCAATCTTTTCAATTCATCTACCGTAGTATTAAACTTTCTTGCTATCGAATACAAACTATCTCCACTTTTTACAATATAGGTATTAGTAGATACACCACTAGGAGAAATATAATTATAACCCTTGTAATTAGCTACTGCTTCTATAACAGCTTCAGCCAACTCTTTATAATTATCTTGCAAAAATTTAACATTACTAGCTGTATCATCTATAAAACCATATTCTACAATAACCGGCTCAGTCACTCCGGTATTCCTATGAATAAAATAGTAATCTTTACTAGTATTAGAAGGCAATCTTCTCTGATAATATTTTCTAGTTGTTTGACCCGCTTCACCAATGTTTTCCAATATATTCTTAGCTAATACATCGGTATTTCTAAGTGCGTAGATTACTTCAGCACCGGTACCACCTGCGAATCTTAACTAGTGGTTAGTTAACTATATTATTTTTTCCATGTCTACCATATGGATTTCTAACTTTATTTTCATCTTTATATTCAAACACTAAATCAGGTATGATTTTATGTCTAAAATTAATATAAATATTTCTATTTTTATCTGCTTCAATCTTTTCAATTAAAGTAAACAATAAATCTCTATTTGGATTTTTAATATTTAAAAGTTTATTAATTTGTTTTGTATAATCAGGAATTTTAGAACCATTTAATTTATTATTTATTATTTTAATACTTATATCTTCTATCTTTTTATTTATCTCTTTTAATTTGAGTTCGTAATTATTTGATAAAAGTTTATATGAATCTGCTGATAATGTTCCATCTATTCTATCATTATATAAAAGTTCAATACTTTTAAAGATTTTAGTTTTTTCTTGTTCTAAATTATTTATAGTATTAGCATGAATATTATTTTCTTTATTAGTTCTTTTTATAATTTCATTATTTAATTCATTAATATCTAGTTCGCCAAATAATTCATTTAAATGAATATAAATTTGTCTTAAAACTTGTTCTTCAAAGTATTCATATGGGAAAAAATGGGATGTGCATTTTCTTCTTATTGGATCTCTTGCATATTTATTACAATTTATACTCCAATAATTGTGATTCTTTCTATATAACACCCCTAATCTATTACCACATTCTTTGCAATAAATTAATCCTTCTAATAATCTTTTTTCTCTATCTGTTTTAATAGATACAGTTCGATTATTATTATTTTTCTTATGATTTACTAATTTAAATGTATCTCTATCAACTAATGGTTCATGCGTATTCTCAACAATTACCCACAAATTTTCATTTAAAGTTATTTTCTTTCTTGATTTATAATTTACTTTAGTTTGAGTATGTTGAACCATGTCACCTACATACATTCTATTTGATAATATTTTTATTACAGAATGAATTGTCCATTCATTCTTTTCTTTTAATCTGCTAGAATATTTTATATTTTTATAACTGGCAGGTGTTTTAATCCCCATATTAGTTAATCTTGTAGCAATTTCAGAAACACCAATATCATTTCTGCGCCATTCAAATATTTGTTTAACAACACTTGCTGTTTCAGGGTCAGGTATTAAATGTCCCTTATCTTCAGGGTCCCTCATATAACCATAACATGGAGCACTACCGATAAATTTGCCATTTCTTCTTTTCTCATCTAACACATTTCTAATTTTTAATGAATTCTGTTTGCTATAATAATCATTACAAGCAATTATAAAAGTTGATGAATCGTTACTAGCTTGATTTTTAATACTATCATAATTTTCCATTATCGAAATAAATCTAACTTTATTTTCCGGAAAAAAAGTTTCAATATAATAACCAGTTTTAACATGATCACGACCTAGTCTAGATAAATCTTTAACTATTACTAAATTAATTTTTTTAGTTTGAATATCTTTAATCATTCTTTCAAATCCAGGTCTATCAAAATCAGTTCCAGAATACCCATCATCAATATATTCATCTACTAAATTATAACCATTATTTTTTACATAATCTTTTAATATTTGTCTTTGATTGACTACACTTTCACTATCTGATTCATATTTTTTATCTTTGTCTTCTTGAGATAATCTTATATATATTCCTGCTTTATATTCATAATTTTCTAGTAAATTATTATACATTTTCCCTCCTTCTTATTTTTTAATTCACTAGATTCCTTTCTAAGACAATTTGATGGTACCATCATTTTTAATAAAATGCAAATCATCTATAAAGAAATCTGATCATTAATTAACTTTTTCGTTAAATATTCTATTAAAACTTCTTTTAATTCTTTTTCATTTATATACTTTTCTTCTAAATAATTTATTTTCTTAATTCTTTGCATAAAAAAACACCTCTAATAAAATCTATGACTTTATTAAAAGTGTAATGA
>OMCO01000125.1_pt1 | contig 32669 bp, 31 predicted proteins | sample 1645031 | NCBI WGS metagenome assembly OMCO01 (sample SAMEA103958146, study PRJEB25191) | human gut metagenome
CTTATAAACACAAAGTATTAAACGATGATTATTATAAGATTCTTAAGGAAGATATGGATAATGTCATAAGCTATTCAGTTACCTTTAAACAAGTTGTAGAACGACTTAAAAAAAATAGACTATCAAGTTTATTCTCGTAATGGTATTATAACTATTTATATGAATGGCAAAGATAAAGTTAGAATCCAAAGAGCCTTGGGTGATAACTATTCAATAGATAATATAAATAGAAGATTATATTCGTCTAGACAAATTATATTTAAACCACTATTACAAAGAACTATCTTTGAAGAATATTCTAAAAACAATAAAATTCATAAAGGAATATATGGATTATTTTTATATTATTGTTATTTATTAGGTGTATTTCCAAAGAAACAACCTAAACAATATCTTCCATATTCAATTAGAAAAGAGATTTCTAAATTAGATAAATATTCAGAGCAAGTAAAATTTATGGCAAACAATAATATTGAAACTAAAGAAGATTTAGAATATTTTTCTAAAACTAATTATGAAGAATATATAAATATAATGGGGAAAAGAGAAAATCTATGGAAAAGATATAATAGAGCAAAAGCTGAAGAAGTAAAATCTAAAATACTAACTGAAATAAATGATATACAACCTAAAATAAAAGAACTTCGTAAATATGATAAATATTGTAAAGAAATAACTAAACGAGCAGAAAAAATACAAAATAATCTTAATAATTTTGATAAAGATATACAAAAAGAAAAAGAAAATTCTATCAATAATACTAGATAAAGTCATTTTAAAAGGAAGAGTTTGTTCTTCCTTTTTAGCATACATTATCTTAAATTATATTTTTGTTTAAAACTTTTAATATATCTTTTTCTCATAGCAGGCATTATTTGTGATGCAATTTCTACAGAGACCTCATCCATACTCATAGAACTTGTATCTAGCAAAATTGAATCTTCTACACTCGTTTCAAATAATTCTTGTAAATCTCTTAAACTTCTATTATATTCATTTAAATTATCAATATTTAAAAAGTTTCTTTTTTCTAGTGCCAAGCTTGAGTTATAATCCCTTTTTAATGAAATTAATGGTTCGGCATATGTAATAACTAAAAAATCTATTAACTTTCGTGATATTGCACTATATTTTCCTCTTGATTCAAGATATAGTTCTTCTGACATATCACCACGAATATATCTTCTATAATTCCAAATCTGCCTATCATTTACAGATCTATCAATTAGAATTATTTCTTTATCAGAATTAAATGCCTCTTCTAATTGCCTTGTAACTTCTTCTATTATTGCCATATTTGATTCAGTGGAACTTACATCTTTATATTTTTGTTTAAATACTTCTTTATAATATCCAGATGTAGTAAATTCTTCAATTATAGCAGTATTAAATCCACCTTTTTTAAAGAAATCATATAAATTATTTATTGTAGTAGTTTTACCAGTTCTAGGCGTACCACTAAATTCAATAACAAATGGTTTTGATAATGCACATAATGCTTTTAATTTTTGTAATTCTACCTTTTGTGCATGTAGCTTTTTTAGTTTTTCATAATATTCTCTATTATCATCAAAAATAGTATCTCTTAAATATAAATCTTCTTTTTCAGCGAATACAATATCTAATACATTCTTTAGTCTTTTAAATATAGGTAATTTTTCATCTTCACCATAAATTAAACTTTCATATACACTTGTATAATACCATTTTTGTTGTTCTTCGCCTCTCTTAAACGCTGAAAAATCTCTATTTCCACTTTTTTGGAATTTAAGCATTAAGTCTTCTAAATTATTTATCTTATCCGCACAAATAACTAACTTATTTCTTAAAGGTAATTTTTTAGTTTCTTCAATAGTGTGCGCTTTTCTTTCTTCCCAAGACAATGATTTATCTGGTTCTGATGCACCCATAACTAAATTTGCAACTTCATCGCCAAATTCTCTTTTTATATCTTCAATAGTATATTTAGTATCTTCTACGACATCGTGCAAATAACCTGAAGCTATTACTGGTTCATCATAGCCATATTCTTCTAATAGCATACCTACACTAATAGGATGTATTATCATAGGTTTATCAGGTTCACTTTTTCTGATTTGCCCCATATGAGCATTTATTGCAAATATTTTTGCTTTCTCTTTTAAATTCATAATTTTGTTTACCTCCAAATACTTTTTAGCAAACTCCCATTTATTCTTTGAAATTGTTTCGACATGTCGTTTAAATTGTTCATACTCTTCATCATAACAGTAATTTTTAGCATAACCATTACCACCATACTTTTTAAGCATATGATTATAAGAACGCTCAACCATTTGGAATAAATCTAAATCTGGGTAATGTTTAGTAGTATAAGAATGAGTTCTTTGCAATACAGAATCAATGCTAGTTGTTCTATCGGCTGATGAAATTATCTTACCATAATCACTTCTAGGTTCATATTCTAATGATACCCGATGATCTTCTATGGCTTCTTTTAACGACATACTGAATGTGTTCAATGCCATGACCAGAATCATTATTTTCATATATTGGTAATATTTGTTGTTCAATATAATCTTTTAACTCTCTATTAATTGTTTTCATACAATACCCCCAGACAGTAAATCAACTAATAAAATTATACTATATAATTGTTAATTATTCTAGATTTTACCTTGTATTTGTTTTAAAAAAATAAACAAAGCGATATAATAGAAAACAAATTAAATGAGGTGATATTTGTAATGAAAAAAATGAAAAATGAGAAATATAAATTATGAAACCTTTATGAATATATATAAGAATAATGACATTTATTTTGCTATGAGTGAATCAGATAGAAAAATAATCGATTATATTTATAAATTATATGATTGTTTTTTTTATACACTTATGTGTGAAGGAGTAGAAAAACAATTGTTAGATACTTTATTAAATATTCCTTTTTTCTTCAAGTATTATGAGGATGAAAACATTGAGGATAGTTATGAAGAAATAATAAAAAATTCGATTCAAACAAAAGATTTAATAATATATCTATTTTGAAAGAATTATTGACCAAAGAAGATATCAAGAAGTTATCACGTTTTTCTAATATAATTTTAAATTGTAAGCACTATGTAATAACGAATTTAAATAATGTTGAAGGATGCCAATTACTTACTACTTCAGATAACATTTTAGCCTGTAAAATACCATGTTTACCAAATCATACTTATGACATATTTATGTATTATACCTCTGACCATTGGATAAATTTTATGGCTTTCTCATTTGATTATGATTCAAAAGAGTATGTAACTAATTTATCAGAATTTAAATATACAAATAATGAAGAAAATATGAAACCGGCATTTAAAAGACTTTATAATAGTAAAATAATGTGCTATAATACATCTAGTTGATTTAATCAATCTTGGGAGTATAATTTTTCGAATATAAGTAAAGTTATCGCTCCATTGATTATAAGTTGTAGGTATTAATTTGATACAAACAATGTGTAGGGGCGAACTTGTTCTCCCACGCTTCGAAGGACGGGTGATTAAAATCACTCCAACATTTTGCAAAAAAAATCAACCATTTTACTGATTGATTTTTTTATTACATGTTCTATGCTCAAACATTACTGGAGCAGGTAGCGGGAATCGAACCCGCATAGCCAGCTTGGAAGGCTGGAATTCTACCATTGAACTACACCTGCATTTCGTGTGAACAAGTATAATTATAAATGGTCTTTTTACTTTTGTCAATATTTTTTCAAAAAATATTGAATTTTTTTTTCAAGTATTGGATAATTGTATCATATAAGGAGGTTTTTATTAAGTATGACTAGTTTTACTTTAAAAATTATAGCTTTAATTACGATGTTTATAGATCATCTAGGCTATGCTATATTCAATAAATTTAGTTTTTTTAATTATATCGGTAGGGTTGCCTTCCCTATTTTTGCCTTTCAAATTTCTGAGGGATTCCATTATACCAAAAATGTAAAAAAATATTTTGCTCGTTTGCTTTTATTTGCTATATTTTCGCAAATTCCTTTTATGCTTTTCTTGTCTATATTTAGTACTAACATTTACAAGTTGAATGTTTTTTTTACATTATTTCTAGGTTTATTTTCAATTTACATTTATGATAAAATTATTAACAGCTTTTATATTACTTCAAATGTTAAACTAAATAATTTTTTAAAATTTGTTTTAGGTATATCAATAGTATTATTTATCGGTTTTATTGCTGAATTTTTAAAATCAGATTACGGATTATTTGGGATTGCTGTCATATTTTTATTTTATTTATTTAAAAATAACAAAATAGCAATGATTGGTACTTACATCGTTGTTTGTATAATTAAATACGGTATTTTATATTTAGCAAATTCTAATTATATGTATTTAATATTATGTTGCTGTACTATATCACCCATTATTTTTATCTGTTTATATAATAAACAGCAAGGACATAAAATAAAATACTTATTATATTTCTTTTACCCTATTCATTTATTAGTTTTATATTTATTACATATATCACAGTTTTTATAAATAAATTTGTTTTTTTGCTTTACAAAACCTCTGTTTTAATATAAAATATGAATAGAATTTTGTACTTAAATAAGGTGGTTTTATGCAAAAAGAATATATTTCTAAAAATGAACAAGATACTATAAATTTTGCTACAAGACTAGCAGCTAATTTAAAGATTGGAGATATTATTGTCCTATCTGGTGACTTGGGCGCTGGGAAAACAAAATTTACTCAAGGAATACTAAAATACTTCAACTTAGAAAATGAAATCTCAAGTCCCACATTTACAATTGTTAACGAATATACTAATAGCACCATACCTATATATCATTTTGACGTCTATAGACTAGCAGATGTTGACGAATTCTATGCTATAGGTGGAGAAGAATACTTTTCCAAGGGAATTTGTATTATTGAGTGGGGTGAATTGATAGAAAGCATATTGCCTGCTAATCATATAAAAATTACAATTAACAAAGATTTTGAAAATGAGAATCAAAGAAAAATAATAATAGAAAATGCTGAAAATATAAAATTATAAAGAAGGTTACAAATTTGAAAATATTAAGTATTGATACTTCTTCTAAAATATGCACTGTTTGTATTTATGAAGATAATAATGTTCTAATTGAATTAAATAATGATGACGAAAGAACACATTCTCAAAAGTTAATGCCTATGATTCAAAAAGCTTTTGAATCAGTTAATCTTACTCTAAATGATATAAATTTAATTGCTTGTGCGAAAGGCCCAGGCTCTTTTACAGGTATAAGAATTGGAATTGCCACAGCAAAAGCCTTCTCTGATGTAAAAAAAATTCCTGTTGTTGGAGTTACTTCGTTAGAGGGATTAGCCTATAATTTAGGCTCTAGTGGTCTTATTTGTTCATTAATAGATGCAAAAAATAATAATGTTTATTACGGATTATTTGAGTTTGAAAATAACGAATTAAAAAATACTTTTATATTATCTTCTGATAATATAGAAAATGTAATTACATATATAGACACTTTGCAAACAAATTACAGTTCTATAAGTTTCATCGGTGATGGGGCTTATTTATATAAAAATTTAATTGTTTCTAAATTATCTAATAAATTCAATAATATTACTTTTGCAGAAGATACTAAAAACTTGGCAAATAGTATAAGTATTGCCAAAGCTGCCTATAATAAATATAACCATGGTGAATTTGGGGATTCTAACTCACTTGTTCCTACATATCTTCGAGCATGTCAAGCAGAAAGGTCTATTAAAAATCCTGAAAATGTCTAACATTTTTGTAAGAAAAATGTCTTTAGATGATTTAGAAAAAATTAATTCTATAGGCTTAGAAAATTTTGATGATTTTTGGAATATTAATACTCTACGTTCTGAACTCTCTAAATCTGATATTAATACCATATATTTTATTGCAACAAACAATTGTGATATTTTAGGATTTATTGGTGCCTTAAGAATTATCGATGAATTAAATATTATGAATATTGCTGTAAGAAAAGATTTACGTAGATGTGGTATTGGTTCTGCTCTACTAGAGTTTTTAATAAATTTTGCAATTTCTCAAAAAGACGGTTCTATTACCTTAGAAGTAAATGAAAATAATACTTCTGCAATAGCATTATATAAAAAATATAATTTTAAACAAGTTGGCTTAAGAAAGAAATATTATAATAACACAGATAATGCCATCTTAATGTCATTATATTTAAAGAAGGAGTGAAAAACTAATGAAAAAAAATGAATTAAGTTATAAAAATTTAAAATCAGTTTGTGATCCTAGCATTTTCAAATTTGAAACAACTGATGATGTTGAACCTATTCATACCGGAATAGGTCAGGATCGTGGCATAAGAGCATTAGAATTTGGTTTGAATGTTGATGTTAAAGGATATAACCTATATTTAGAGGGTCCTAGTGGCGTTGGAAAAACAATGTATTCTAAAAATTATTTAGAAACAATTTGCAAAAAAAAGAAAACTCCTTGTGACTGGTGCTACATTTATAACTTTGACAATCCAAATGAGCCTATTGCTGTTTCTTTGCCTGCTGGAAATGGAAAAGACTTTCAAGACACTATGAACAGATTTATTACTGATATTAAAGTTGATATTAAAACTACCTTTAATAATGAAGAATTTGAAAAAGAGAAAAAAATAATAAAGCAAGAATTCGAGGACAAAAGAAGTGTCTTAATGGAAAAATTAAATAAAAAATCTTCTGAGTATGGATTTCAAGTTAAATCTTCGCAAAATGGTATATATATGATGCCTATTATGAACGGAAAAGCTATTGCAGAAGATGAGTTTGATAAATTGGACGATCAAATCAAACAGGAATATGAAAATAAGTCTACAATTGTTCAAGAACATATTATGGATGCAATTGTTGAAATAAAATCTATAGAAAGAGATTCCGAGAAGAAAATCCAAGAATGGCAGTCTAATGTTGCTCTATTGACTGTAAATACTCACATAAATTATATAAAATCCAAATACAAAAGAAATAAAAAAATAAATAAATTTTTAGATGATATTAAGAAAGACATTTTAAAAAATATTGAACACTTCATTTCAGAAGATAAAAACTCTGAAGGCGAAAAGACCATTCAACCAGTAAAACAGGACATAATTAAACCTTGGCTTAATTATAGAGTTAATCTTTTTATAGATAATAGCACACTAGAAGGAGCTCCTGTTATAATGGACTCAAACTATTCTTATCACAATATCTTCGGCAAATTAGAATATGAAAACTATTTTGGTGCATTAAAAACTGATTTCACAATGCTAAAGCCTGGGCTACTTCATAAGGCAAATGGTGGATATATTATATTTCAAGCTAATGATATTTTATCAAATAATTTGTGTTATGAAGCATTAAAAAAAGTATTAAGGACAAAAGAGATTGGAATAGAAAATACTGCAGATGCTCGTTCTTCCATGGTTATAATTTCACTAAAGCCAGAGCCTATTCCATTAGATTTAAAAGTTTTATTGATAGGAGATGAAAATATTTATCAAACTCTTTTATCAATGGATTCGGATTTTAGAAAATTGTTTAAAATAAAGGTAGAATTTGAAGACGATGCTCCTAAAACAGTGGAAAATATGAACAAGTTAGCAAGATTTGTAAAAGGCTTTTGTGACCAAGAAGAATTATCTCCATTAGATAAATCTGCTGTGGCAAAAATTGTAGAATATGCATCTAAACTTGCTGATGACCAAACCAAATTGTCTACTAAATTTAATGATTTGGCAGAAATAGTTGGCGAAGCAGCTACATGGGCTAAACTAGATAAGTCCAAAATTGTTACCGGCAAATATGTTGATATGGCATTAAAAGAAAGAGCTGAAAGAATAAAAAAATATGACTCTAGATATTTAGAAATGATAAAAGATTGTACTTTGCTAATTAATACAGACTCTTATGCTGTTGGTCAAATAAATGGACTCACAATTATGAATATTGGTGATTATTCTTTCGGTAAACCAGTAAAAATAACCGCCAACACATATATAGGAAAAGGTGGAATCATAAATATTGAAAGAGAAGTCGAACTCTCTGGGGCAACTCATTCAAAAGGTATACTTATTTTAAATGGTTACTTAGGTCAAACCTTTGCCCAAAATATACCATTGTCATTAAATGCTAGTATATGTTTTGAACAATTGTATAATGGAGTTGATGGCGACAGCGCTTCTAGTACAGAACTTTATGCAATTTTATCAAGTCTTTCTGAAATACCTATTAACCAATCTATAGCTGTTACTGGCTCTGTAAATCAAAAAGGCGAAATTCAGCCAGTAGGTGGTGTAAATGACAAAATAGAAGGCTTTTTCCAAATTTGCAAAATGCGTGGTTTAACTGGTTCTCACGGAGTATTAATTCCTAAACAAAATGTAAAAAATTTGAATTTATCAGACGAAATAGTACAAGCAGTCAAAGATGGAAAATTTCATATATATGCTGTATCTACAATAGATGAAGGTATAGAAATCTTAACTGGCGTACCTGCCGGAAAAAAGGATGAAAATGATAATTTTCCTGCAGGAAGTATTAATTACTTAGCCTATGAAAAATTAAAAAAGTACGCACTTAATAGCAGTAAATATTTTAACAAATGAAATAGTAAAATAATTTTCCATATAATGCTAAAATAGAATTTGTCTTGAGACAAATTCTATTTTCATTATTAAGTTAATCCAACGTACATATGACGAAGTAACTTTTCTTATTTATTTTCTTCTTTTACTGTTTCAACATTTTCTTCTTTTACTGTATCAACAACTTCTTCTACAACTGTAGTTTCTGTTGTTACAGCTGGTGCTTCTTCTGCTGCATTTTCAACAGATACTGTTGCTTCTTCAGATATAGGTTCTTCTATAACTTCTTCTTTTATTATTATTTCTTTGTTTTCTATTCTTGCACCTATATTTTCTTTTGTCTTAGCTGCTTTTCCAACTCTATCTCTTAGGTAATATAGTTTTGCTCTTCTTGCTTTACCTACTCTTACTACTTCTACTTTTTCTACCATTGGAGAATGAACCATAAATGTTTTTTCTACACCTACTCCATAAGCAATTTTTCTTACAGTAAATGTAGCATTTACTCCTCCACCCTGTTTTTTTATTATAATTCCTTCAAATACTTGAACTCTTTCTCTGTTTCCTTCTTTTATCCTTTGGTGTACTCTTACAGTATTTCCAACTCTAAGTTCTGGTATCTTATTTTTCAATTGTTCGTGTTCTACTGATTTTATGATATCCATTATTGATATCCTCCTTCCTTTTTTAATAAATCTGGTCTTTTATTTTTAGTTATTTGTAAAGAAACTTGGTTTCTCCACTTCTTTATATTTTCGTGATGTCCTGATAATAAAACATCTGGAACTTTTTTTCCTAAAAATATTTCTGGTCTTGTATATTGTGGATATTCCAGAAGTCCATTTGCAAATGTTTCTTCTGAAATTGAGTTCTTTTTTATAACTCCATCTATATATCTACTTACAGAATCAATTAACACCATTGCTGGTATTTCTCCACCTGTCAAAACATAGTCTCCTATGGATATTTCCTCATCTACAATTTCATCTAATATTCTTTGATCAATTCCTTCGTAATGTCCGCATAGTAAAATTAAATGTTTTTCCTTTGATAGTTCTTCTACTTTAGTTTGATTTAAAGTTTTTCCCTGAGGCGATAAATATATTACTTTAGCGTTTTTATCCTTTACTGATAAATATGCACTATATACAACATCTGGTCTTATAACCATTCCTGCGCCTCCACCATATGGAGTATCATCTACCTTTTTATGCTTATCAGTAGAAAAATCCCTAATGTTTATTAAATTAATGTCAATTAATTTTCTTTCTCTTGCTTTTCCAATTATGCTTTTAGTTAGTCCATCAAACATTTCCGGAAAAAGAGTAAGTACATCAAATTTCATTTAATCCTCCACTAAACCCTTAAGTAAATGAACTATTATCTTCTCATTTTCTAAATCTACTTGCTTTATTACCTCTTTTATTGATGGTAAAAGTACCTGCTTGCCCAATTCTGTTTTCACAACATAAATGTCGCTACTTCCTGCATTGTATATGTCTTCCAAATATCCTAGAAGTTTGCCATCTTCTGTAAATACATTTAGCCCTATTAAATCTGCTATAAAATATGTTCCCTCTGGCAATTTTTTTGCATATTTTCTTTCTATTTTTAGGTAACACCCTTTATATTGTTCTACTTGATTTATGTTGTCTAATCCTTTAAATTTAAGCAAAACCATTTGCTTTTGATATTTCACATTTTCTATTTCACATTTAATAAGTTTATTATTTTTGTCAATTAATACATTCTTCAATTCTTCAAATCTTTCAATTTCATCTGTAAAAGGTTTTACCTTTACAGTTCCATTTATTCCAAATGTATTTACTATTTGACCAACTTCAAAATATTTTTGCATTAGCATTTCCTCTTACTCAACAAATTTAACCACTATTTTTTTCTTTTCTTTTGCACCAATAGATTTTATAAGTGTCCTTATAGCCTGAGCAACTTTTCCTTGCTTACCTATAATTTTACCCATATCTTCTTTTTCAACTTTTACTTCATATACTATAGCGGTTTCTTCTATTTTTTCTAGTACTTCAACATTATTCTTATTTTCCACAATGTTAAGTACTATAGTTTCTAGAATTTCTTTCATAATTAAATTCTCCTTTTTTCTATTTAGCTTTTTCTATCAAAGCCTTAACAGAATCTGTTGGTTTTGCACCGTTTTTTATCCATTGTTCTACTTTTTCTTTGTCTAATACTATTGTAGATGGTTCTGTCATAGGATTATATGTTCCTATTTTTTCTATTATTTTTCCATCTCTTGGACATCTAGAATCCGCAACAACGATGTGATAAAATGGAGCTTTTTTTGCACCTTGTCTTTGTAATCTTATTTTTACCATGTAATTCACCCCTTTCAAAATGCTTTTATTTATATAAATCTAAAAAATTAAATACTTATTTATTTTTCCCTATCATTTCTTTTTATTTCTATTACTTTTCCCTCTGTTCTTTCATCGTTACTTGGTTCTATAAGTCCTAATGCTCTTTCCATTTGTTCTATATTTTTTTGATGATTTGGATTCATTTGTAGTTTTGCTTGTTTATATTGCCTTTCCAAGTTCCTATAGTATGGTAATAGTTTTGGAGCTTTTATGTTTATTTCCATAGTTTCATTTAATATCATTGACATGCCTAAAAAATATTCTATATATTTTTTATTATTTTTTTTGAGATTTGCTCTATCATCATTGCAGTATTCGCATATCATATACTTTAATCCTTCTTCTATTGGCTCCTTTAAGTATTTTTCAAAATTAGCCTTTTCCCCATCTTTTATATCTTTCTGCATTAGCTTTTGAGCACAGTAATGTACTAACTCAATTAAGCGCTCTCCTACATTTGTTCCAGTACCCTCAAAAAAATAGCAAATTTCTATTATTGCATTTTCTAGCATTTCTTCTATTTCTATTTTTCTTTTTTCCCATTCTTTTTCTGCTTTTGTTCTTTCTGATACTATCTTTATACTCACAATAACAGTCTCCTACATTTTTATATTTTTTAATGAATCTATGTCCATATTTTTTAACATATTTTTCATTCCGCCTTTGTTAGATTGCATTTTTTTCATCATCTTTTGTGTCATTTCAAAGGAATTCATAAATTTGTTTATTTCCTGTACTGTAGTACCACTACCTTTTGCAATTCTTAGTCTTCTGCTTCCATTTAAAATTCTAGGATTCTTTCTCTCTGCTTTTGTCATAGAACATATAATTGATTCTATTCTTTCAAATTCTTTATCATCAACTTTTATATCTTTAAGTTGATTCATTCCCGGTATCATTTTTAATAAGGATGAAAAAGAACCCATTTTTTTTATCTGTCTTAATTGAATTAAATAATCATCTAAGTCTAATTCTTTCTTTTTCAATTGCTTTTCTATTTTTTCTGCTTCTTCAATATCAAATGCCTCTTCTGCCTTTTCTATAACAGACAGAACATCTCCCATTCCCAAGATTCTTTGTGCCATTCTATCTGGATGAAACACTTCTATATCACTTAATTTTTCTCCTGTAGCTACAAATTTTATAGGTCTGTTAGTAACTTTTTTAACTGAAATTGCAGCTCCACCACGAGTATCACCATCTAATTTAGTAAGTATTACTCCATCAATTCCCAATTGCTCATTAAACGCTGTTGCAACATTCACAGCATCTTGCCCTGTCATGCTATCAACTACTAATAATATTTCATGTGGTTTTACATTTGATTTTACATTCTTCAATTCAGTCATTAACTCTTGGTCAATATGTAAACGTCCTGCAGTATCTAGTATTATTACATCATTTAATTTACTAATTGCCACATTCAACGCTTGTTTAGCTATGTGTACTACATCTTTCGAATTTTCATTTGCAAATACCGGAATATTTAGCTGTGCTCCAACTACTTGAAGTTGTTTTATCGCTGCTGGCCTATATACATCACAAGCAACAAGCAATGGTTTTTTCCCTTGCTTTCGTAAGATATTTGCCAGTTTTCCAGCTGTTGTTGTCTTTCCTGAGCCTTGTAATCCCACAAGCATTATTATTGTTGGTGGATTTGGAGTGAAATTAATTTTGCTCTCTGTTCCTCCTAATAGTTCTATTAATTCGTCTTTTACGATTTTAACAACCTGTTGTCCTGGGGTTAATGACTTTAATACATCTTGCCCTAAAGCCTTTTCCTGTATAGTTCCTATAAATTCTTTTACAATCATATAATTAACGTCTGCTTCAAGTAAAGCAAGCTTTACTTCTCTTAACATTTCTTTTAAATCAGATTCTGTAATCCTTGTTTTACCTCTTAATTTATTTGTTATAGCTTGTAATTTAGAACTTAAACCTTCAAAAGCCATTAATAACTCTCCTTTGCATTATATTCGCATTAAACTTAATTCTTTTGTAACATTATTAAGAATTTTCTCAATTTTTTTATCAGATGAACTATTTTGTATTTTACAAAGCTCTTCTAAAATCTGTTGAATCTTCTTATCTTGTTTTAACATTCTATCCATAACCGAAAGCTTTTCTTCCAATTCGAAAAGTTTATTTTCCCCCTTTTTTATAATGTCTCTTACTGCCTGCCTTGTTATATCATAGTTTTCAGCAATTTCCGAAAGTGACAAATCGTTATTGTAATAATCATCTAAAAGTCCATATTGTTTTTCCGTAAGCATTGCACCATATATTTGTAATAGCATACTTATTTGAACCTTCTTTTCCAATAAATCACTCCCTCAATCTGTAATGCTATTATACTTTACACTATTTTTATCAATTTGTCAATACTTTTAACCTCAAAAATCTAAAAAGAACAATTAGGGGCAGTCCCCAAATGTGCAAATGAAACATTTTGGGACTGTCCCTAATTGTCCTAATATTTTTTTAAAAAAGTTATTGACAAACCGAACAATGTTTTGTATAATCATAATCGAACAAAGTTTTTGAGAAATCATTTTCGTTTGGAGGTAATTCTTATGAGTATTTTAAAATTTAAAAATAACGTAATTCCATATACTGTGAACAAAGCTATGTCTGGCGCTTTATGTATTTGCGTAGATGGTAATGAGGTTATTGTTAACGCTCCTTGGTATGTTTCTAGACGACATATTCAAGAAGTTATAATTGAAAAAAGGCAATGGATTATTTCCAAAATTGAAGAGTATAATAAGAATCGCAATTCTTTTTTAGACAAAGGTGTTATTAAATTACTAGGAAATGATTACCATATTTGCATCCTTTATAAAAACCATATTACACCAACAATCAATTTAATCAATGGTAAAGTTGAGGTTATTTTACCTGCTAAATATAAAAAACTTGAAGATTCTGATATCTTGAGAATATTAATGGAAAAGTTATATTTCAAAGTTTGCTGTAATGAATTAGAAAAATCTATGGAAAAAGCTAGGTTATTGTTAGGCATTGCTCCAGAAGATTATTGCATTGAAGACTTAGGTAATACTATTGCTAAATTTTCTTTTGATGATAGATGTATTTCCTTTAGCCCTTGTATAGCAAGATATAGGTCTGAAATTATAGATTATATAGTAATACACGAATTCTGTCATTTAAAATATAAAACTCACAGTAAAGGTTTTTGGAATATAATTGAAAAGTATTGTCCTAATTATAAAAAATATGAGCACGAACTTGAAGGTATAAAAATATAGAGAATTTCTATTTTGAAATTCTCTATATTTAATTTATCTGTTGCTAAAATTTTCTCTGTAAAGCTTCTTTTGCACCCCATATACATGGTTTAGTACATTTAAAACCTGGAAAAGTACATCTTACACCTTTTGCATATGGCAACAAGTAATTATATATTATCGGTTTACTTTCTTTTGTATTTTCTAAGTATTTATGTAGTGTTTCATTAGTTTGTAATTCTATTTCTAATTGTGCTTCTCCGCATAATCTTTCTTTACATTTTAGAATAAAATTTTCTACAGTTCCTCTCTCATTTACTTTTACAAGCATTCCTTGTGGAAATCCATTAGCTAAAGATGATATATCTTTTAACCATTCTTTCTCCAGTTCAGTATCCTTTATAATTAAAGGAATATAATATTTTGGCTCATCTAATAATGTAATTTCATAATATATTGTTCTATGCCTTTGCGCTTGTGCGACCTCCGCAAAGCTTGCTAAATAATTAGTAGAATAATTTTCGCCCCACTCTTCTTCTCTTTCTCTTTTTGCAAACAACGAAAGTCCTCGTTGCTTTACTTCTGTATTTACTCTTTCTATTTTATATTTTTCACATAATTCTTCAAATTCTTTAAAAACTTGCTTTAGCATTACATTAAATTTTGAATTTTGCTCTTTCCTACAAAAATCGTCCATCCAGTGCAATATATAGCTAAATTGTCTAATATCTATAGTATGTCCCATTGTAGTTGCTGGTGTGAACACAGATATTAAATATCTGGCATTTTCCTGAGCCTTTTTTCTTATTGCTGTATTTCTATTTTTTATTTCATTTTCCAGTTGCTGTTCTGTCTTTTCTGCTATCTTTACCTTTGGATATATTTTTTCTATTTCGTTAGAATAAATTTTTATCCACTTTTCATATAATGCTTCTTCTTCCTCTGATGCTTTCATTTTGGTATATCTAGCTGATTTCTCAGATGTATCGTATACTTTTTCATTGTTTAAAACCATTGCTAAAATTTTAGGAATCTCCTCAAAGGCAAAATTATACTTCACATGTCCGAATACGCTATGATGCCCAGATGTCATTGTTCCTTGCGCTCTTTTTATTGTTTTTTCTTTATCTTCAGAAAAAAGAGCATCTACATTATCCGGCATATAGCACATTCCCGCTTCTAATCCTGAAAATTCTATAGCTTGCTCAATTGGCAATTCATATCCTGGTTTAGTTGAGGCTAATACTTTTTTCTTCATATTTTATTGCTCCTTATATTATTACATTTTATATTGATAATAAATATATGTTATTTATATCATTCTTTCAATTAAAAATCAAACTTTGGAACATATTCTTCTTCATGTTCTCCTAATTCTTGTATGTATCCATTTTGAAGTTCTAGTGTATATAAATAATTTTCTATTTCTTTATACTCATTTTTTGTAAGCTTTCTGTTTATATAATTGTCTTCTTTGGCTTTATATGTTGGAAAATACTGAGCCATTACACTAACATATATGTCTTTTGGCATATTTTGCTTTATCCATTTTAAAATATTTTTGCTGTTTTGAATATGATTTGGTAAAACCAAATGTCTTATAATTACACCTTTTTGTATTATACCATCTTTATTAAATTTAGGTTTGCCAACTTGTCTATACATTTCTTTTATTGCTTCTGTTGCTATATCAAAATAATTATCCACCTTAGAATACTTTTTTGAGAGTTCATTTGAATAATATTTTAAATCTGGCAAATATATGTCTATGTATCCATCTAAAGCTTTTAATGTTTCAACTTTTTCATATCCATTTGTGTTATATATAATTGGTATTGAAAGTCCATTCTTTCTTGCTATTTTAATTGCTTCTATTATTTGAAATGCATACATTGTTGGAGTAACTAAATTAATGTTATTCACTTTCCTTTGCTGTTGTTCATTAAAAATATTTGCTAATTCTTCTATAGATATTTCTCTTCCTTTGCCCAATTGACTTATTTCATAATTTTGGCAATACATGCAATTCAAATTACAGTTAGAAAAAAATATTGTTCCTGAGCCATTATTTCCTGATATACAAGGTTCTTCGTAATTATGTGTTGATACTAATGCTAGTTTAATTTTGTCTTTACACTTGCACCTTCCAATCTTTCCTTCTAATCTATTCACATTGCAATTATGAGGACATATTACGCATTTCTTTAATTCTTCCATTTATTTCTTATTCTTCTCCTTGAATTATTCTCTTCTTAATAAACAAAATATATGCAACTTTTTACCATTGCATATATTTATAACACTATTTAAATTTCATGTCAATTTATTTTTATCTATAGTATTCTTTAAGTTCAATTATTATTAGGTGTTATCATCATTACTATTACACATTTGTTTATTACAACTTGCCATATAAAACTTCTTTTCTGCAAGTTTATCCTGCACTCCTCGAAGTGCCTCTCCAAATCTTTGGAAGTGCACTACTTCTCTTTGACGTAAAAATCTAAGAACATCAACAACATCCGGATCATCTTTTGAAAGATCTATTAGCTTTTCATAAGTTGCCCTAGCTTTCTGTTCTGCCGCTAAATCTTCTTGAAGGTTAGCAATTGGATCTCCTTTTGCTGCAATATAGCTTGCAGTCCATGGATTTCCAGCAGCAGATACTGGATATACATCTATTCCATGATCTGTATAATATGCACTAAGTCCTGCTTTTTCTAATTCTTCTATAGTTACGCCTTCTGTCAATTGATGCACTAAACTACCAACCATTTCTAAATGCGCTAATTCGTTCGCCCCTAAAGCGGTCGCTTGATGGGTAAAAAAAATAATTTTCTTCTTTTATTCTTCAATACCATTTATATAAATTATGTGTTTTTATGTAAAAATCAAACATTAGCTTTATTTATCTTTGGATATAGATTTATGATAAAATTTGTAGGATCTGAATCCTTTTTTATTGCCTTTTCTGTTTTTAAATATGTAACTTGTGTTATTACTGTTTTTAGTAACTCGTTTTTTTCTTCTGGTGTTTTTAAAAGATTATATACATCTAATAAATTCTCAATTTCTGGTACTAAAACAGCTTTTTCCTTATCAACAATTTTTTCTTGTTCTAACCTTGCTTCATATTCTTCGATAGAATTATTTAATCTAGCTACATTTTGTGATACAGATTCACTTCTCGACTTAAACATTTCTTTTGTATAAGTTCCATCTTCAAGAAAATTAAAAATATTTAATAATTTATCATTTTCTTTTTTTACTTCTTCTTGTAGAGATTTTATTGTATCTTTGATCGATTCTATTCTACTGCAGTTGATTTTTTCTATATGTTCCTTATAATCCAATTGATAATGCTCTAACCATTTTCTCAACCCTTCAATAACTTTTTCTTCAACAAAATGTAATTTTGAACTTATATTATCACATTTAGGATTGTCACAGTATATTGTAGGTTCTTTACTTCTATCAGTATATGGTCTTCTTTTCATTTTTTTACCGCATTTGGCACAATATACTAACCCACATAGTGGATTCTGTACTGTATTAACTCTTGGTATTGGCAACTTATTTAAACTTCTTTTTGCTTCGACAATCTTCCAAGTCCTATCATCTATTATTGCTTTGTGTAGACCATCTTTTAGTATATATTCATCATTTCTTGGTCTAGTTTTTATAAGTTTTTCATTTTTATATACTCTTACTTCTTTTCTCCAATTCCATTTAACCTTTCCTATATATACTGGATTCGCCAAAATGTCTTTTACACTTGCAACACACCATTTATCATTTTTTCTAGGCTTTAGTCCCATCTCGTTAATTCTTCTAACAACTTCATGTAATGATAAATCTTCATAAGCATATAAGTCGTAGATTATTTTTACAGTATTAGATTCCGAATTTTTTCTCAATGTATATCCCTTATCACCTTTTATTTTTACTCTTTCATAACCATATGGTGCAACACTACCTACATATTTTCCCTCATTAACAGATGAAACTCTTCCTCTTTGCAGTCTTCTATTAATAGTCTTATATTCTCTTCTAGACATAAATAATCCAAATTCAAAATATTCTTCATCAAATTCATCATTTGGATCGTATGTTTTCATAGGTGTTATAATTTTAGTATCTGAAATTTTAAATGCTTTTGCAACAATTCCCTGATCCATAGTCTCTCCACGAGCCAATCTCTCTACTTCAACAACAAGTACACCTTTCCACATACCTTTTTTTACATCCGATAATAATTTTTGAATTTCTGGTCTAGCCTCAATCGTTTCTCCACTTACTATCTCTCTGTATATTTTGTCTATTTTTATCCCCATTTTTTCTGCTAAATCTAATAACATTTTTTCGTGTCTAGCAAGTGTTTCCCCTTCTCCTCTAGCTTCTGTTTCTGCATCTGCTCTTGATTTTCTTAAATATATAGCATAACCGCCAAAACTATTATTAATTTTTTCACTTAAATAAGCATTATATACTTTTTCCAAAATACCCCCTTTCTTTTGTTAATTTTATCTACTGGCTGTGAGTTTAGCATAAGTTAGATAAAATTACAAATCTATTTAAGAATATTCTGAAATCTTTTTTATAATTAATCCTACTAATATATTAAGTATATCTTCATTATTTTCTTTAGTTTCAATGTCTCTATCATCAAATCTTATCAATGTGCTATCACTTTTAAATTCATCTATAATCATACATATACCTCTTTTTTAAATGTATGCAAAGAGATTTTAAAAATGCTTTCTATATGCTCTATTGGAAATTGGCTTTCGACTATTTGAAAGTTCCATACTTGTCTCTATTGGTCGAATTTTAGGCGTTTTCATGATATAATCTAGACAATTCAGTTTATTATTCATCATTTCAAATATAAAATTCGATTAAAGAATTTGCAACTATTTTTCTTTGTCAGCTAGTTCAAATACAGCTTTTGTATATTTTAATAATTCTTTTTTGTTTTCAAATCCACAAGTTTTCGCAAAATAATCTGCATATATTGTGTCCTCTTTTACTACTCCTGTTTGTATTGCTTTATTTATATTATAACTCTCTTTTGATGATATATCTCTTAGTCTTAAGTATTCTGTTACTGTTAGATTATAAATATTATCATTATTTTTAAATTTTTCATAGATTTCAGTTGTTATTATTCCATTGTCTATTAATTCATAGTTATTTTTAAATTCTACAATTTTTTTGTCTGGATATTTTGTTACATTTGCAACTCGTTCTATATATTCTGCTTTACCTTCTTTGTTTATTTTCCCTACATTTATAGGTTTAAATATCATTATAATTGCAGATATAACAGCTATAATCAATAGTAAAACACCAATAGTACATACTAACTTTTTATTTAGCTTTATTTTTTTTCTAATTTTAGTTCTTTTTCCTGCCATATAATCGCTCCCTTTATTTTTAAAAAGAGAACTAGAAAGTTCTAGTCCTCTCTTATGTAGTATTTTAGTTCATTTTTTTCTTTTTTGCAACTATTGTTGTTGCTACAAGTCCTATTATTGACATACTTGCTATTGCTACATAAAGCATTATATTGTCGCCTGTTTTTGGATTTGAACCATTATCTTTCATTTCTTCTTTATCTTCTGGTTTTGATGGAGTATTATTTTCGTTGTTATTGTTGTTTTCAGCTTTTTTTGCTATTGTAAATGTTGTTTCTGCTTCTCCACCATCATTGAATACAACTTTTAAAGTGTGTTCTCCAACTGATAATGTATCAACGAATTCTTTCTTTAATGTAATTATTGTGCTTCCACTTTTGCTTGTATAATTTGAACTATCTACAAGTACATTATCTACATATACTTTGTTATTAAATAGGCTATAATCTGCATCTATTCTAAATCTTGCTTCTGTATCTTCTTTTATTGTATATGTTTGTTCTGCACCTTCTATTACTTTGTATTCAATTTTTTCTACTACTACTTTAATTTTCATATTTGATGTAATGTTCTTTAATTTTAATGTGTTACCATCTAATACTTTTTCTACATCATTTACTAATACTTTTACTAGTTTGTAGCCTGTGTTTGCTGTTATTGTAAAGTCTTTGTTGTCTCCATAACCTACTGTTACAGTTCCATCTGGATTTACTGTTGCTCCTGTTACTTCTTCTACTGTTATTGTGAATGGTATTTTCTTGTAGCTTACTTCTACTGTTTTTTCTTCATCTACTGTTATTTCTATTTCATTTCCCGTTACAGTTTTTTCTATTCCATTTACTAATACTTTATCAATCATATATCCTGTATTTGGTGTAAATGTTATTTTTACTTTACTTCCTTCTATAACATCTATTTTACTTGGTGTAATTGTTCCATTTCCACCAGGTACTGATGTTATTACATTAAATGTATTTTTAACATCAACTTCAATATCAATATCAGTTATTGTTTTATAGTTTGTAGTATCAACTGGAGTATATGTAGCTTTATATGTGTTTGTTCCTACAGTTAACACTGTTGCAGGTGCATTCCATGTAAATCCTGTTGGTAATACTACATCTGCTAATATTTTGCCTTTTACAGAAGTTAATCCTGTTGGTACTGTATAATTTGGTGTTGCTTGTGTGATAGACCAATTTAAAACTAAATCTGTAGTTGTACCATCTTTCCACTCATAATTATCTTTATCTTTTAAGGATACTGTAATGCTATAATTTCCAACATTAGTAGCCTTAATATCGCCAGACATATTCATCTTAGTTGAATAAAAATTACTACCATCTGAAACTATTTCATCACCAGTATATTCAAAGGTATTTTCAATTAAAGTTACTTTATCAAGTTGTGCTTTTTTAATAGTGAATGCTACACTAAATGTTCCAGTGTAATTTGCATTTGTATCAGGAACTTTATATGTTACTGTATAAGTTCCAGCATTTGTTGGTGCTGTAGCACTATTATATGAGGTTGTTCCTGTTCCTTGATATTTTACTTCTAAATCACTTACATTTACTGTTCCTGCATTAACACTAATTGTTCCTGTTGGTTTTTTAGGTGTTCCATCATAAGTAAATGTTTCGTTATTAGAAAGTCCTGTAATATTTACATCTGTTTTATTTACAACATGAACTGTAAATTCTTTTGTTGTTTCTTTCCATTCAGGAGTATTATCGCCACCAAGATCAACTTTTACTGCTGTAACAGTCATTACAACATCACCTGCAGTTGCTCCTGCTACATATTCATCATTTATAGCATCATATGTAAGTACTGTTCCTGATTTAATAGTAAAATCAATGTTTCCTACATTTCCAGTTACTGATTGTTCTAAATAACCTTTTGATATAGAACCATTAACTCTTACATATTGATCTGCAATTGCTAAAGGTTGTTCTGCACTTGTTATTGTTAGCACACCATTTACATGTGTTCCCATTGTATAGTTAGAAGTAATATCTTCACCATTTCTCATTATTTTAACATTGCTTACAGCATTATTAGAAGTTCCTACAAATTTTTGACTACCTGTAATTGTAGCTTCTAATTTGTCGCCAGTTAATAATACACCATTAGTATATGTATAAGTATTATTTGTTAATTCAGTACCATCAAATACTTTATTATCTGAACCAGCTGTTACAACTATTGGTGTTGCAATAGGATTTACTGTTAATTTACCAGCAGATTTTACAATATTAGAGTAACAATTAGTTACATCAACATTATCTGCATTTGTTATAGTAATTTTTCCAATTGTATTATTTTCAAGAGCTGTATCTTTAACATCTCTTACTTTACCAGTAATTTCTGCAGTGACTTTATCACCATTAGGTAATTCATTATCAGCTACTGCACTAGCATTATTTGCCCATAAAACATCATAAGCATTTTTTGTGTGTTCTGAACCATCATATGTAAATTCGCCATCGTGACTTTTTACTTTTACTTCTGTAGTAATTGGTTTAATTTCAAAATCAACACTAGCTTCACTTGCTGTATAATTTGGATTTATAATACTTAAAGTAGCTTTATATTTACCTACTAATTTAGGTAATGTTGTTCCAAATTCATCATAAGAACTATTATTTTCCTTATAGTATGCGATTTCATAGTCGCCAGTTCCTAGTTCGCTAACTCCTGTAGCAGTTGGAGTTTTAGTTTCTCCATAAACCCATGTGCCATCTAAACCACTAATACCTAATCCTGTTAATTGTTTTGGTTCAACTTTTAATGTAACTGTTGCCGTATAATTACCATTACCATCAGTTACAGTAATTGTTGCTGTATAAGTACCAACAGGAAGTCCTTCTTTTGCCTTAATTTTATAATTTGTATTTGTTGCACCAGCACTAACTGTTGGTGATGTACTAGGTCCTTCAACAGTAAAATTAGCACTATCTACTGTTACATTTTGAATTTGTAAATCAGAACCACTTATATTTTTAATTGATATACCATTAAGACTAGGTGTTTCCTTATAAGTTTCATTTATTTCTACATTATTTACTTCAAAGCCATTAACTTTTTTTACAATAATGTAAGGATTTGCTCCTCCAGATGCATAGAAATTTTCAACTAAAGTATTTCTATTTGCTTCAGTTAAAACTGGAGCCCCTGTTGTATAAGGTAGTTCTTGAAAGTATGCCTTAGAATTAGGATCAATTACATTATCTAATTTCATTTTACCTAATTTATTACTGCCTAAATTACTTACAAGCCCCATCACTTTCAATGACTCAAAATTAAAATTGAATTTAATATCTGAATCAGAATCTGGACTAGTGTAAAAAAGAGACTTTCGATCACCGACGTCAAATACAGCATCTTTTACTTTTACATCAGCAGTAATATTTCTACCATTTGTATAGTAATCACTAGAAAAGAAATCAAAGTAATTATTAGTTGAACTAATCATTTCATAATATCCACCATCAATAGTTAGTCCAAATTTTTTTATTTCCACATCATGATTAGTATCATAATATTTAAAGTAAATATTTGTCTTTGAAAGAATCTTACCAGTTTTACTACTACTACTATCCTTAATAGTTAATTTACTATTAAAGTTATAATGGTAATCGCTAATTGCTTCATCATAATCAGACATTCCATACTCAAATGAAAGCCTATTGGAACCTATATCTAATGTTTGTCCATTTAAATCAAGAGTAATGTCATTAACAACATAAAAATTTAGGTACTTTGTTAAAGTAATATCTTTGGATAATTTAATTTCATTTATCTCAGAATCAAATCCTTTTGATGCATTAATTAGCTGTTCCTCATTATCTACCGTGATTGTTTTTGCATTTACATTAGTAGCTCCAATTAGTAAAAAACTAATTAGCATTAATAATATTGCTACTAAATATTTTGTTTTATTTTTCATAAAAACATTCTCCTTTCTCAAATAAAACATTTTCTGCTTTATTTAACTCTAACACTATGTAATACCACCCTGTATTTGTTGTTATTTGCACAGGTGGAAAGTGTTAGTATTGTATCTTCATTAGATACATTTACATTGAAATCTTTTCTACTCATCTTTTATTAATTCATCTATTCACCTCCTCATCTGAAACTTTACTTTTCCATATAATCTTATATCATTTTTTAGCACAAATTACTATTGTACTTTTGGTGCAATTTTTCATTAAATTTTGCACCAAAAGTGCAAAATTTGTAAAAAATATTTATTTTCATGATTTTTTATGTTACAATATATCTTAATGTGAGTAAGTTAGGAGGTTTCTGTTTTGTATAATATTATTGTAATTGATGACCATAAAATGTTAAGAGAAATGATTTCTGAAACATTAAATACAAGAGGTTTTAATGTTATCGCTTCTAGTGGAGATGCAAAAGACTCTATATCTTTATGTGAAAAATTTAAACCTGACTTAATTTTAATGGATATTTGTACTGAAAACAATTCAAGTGGATTAGCATATTCAAAAATAATAAAAGAGAACTTTCCAAGTGTGAAAATTATTCTTATGACTGGTGTGCCAGATTTAACATTTATAGACAAGGCAAAAGCTAATAATGTTGATAGCTTTATTTATAAAAATATTAGTAGTAATTCTCTTATAACTACTATCCAAAATACTATTGATGGCTATTCTTTATATCCAAGTTCTAATAGCCCTAAATCCAATATTCCTGATGTTTTAAAGGATCTAACAGATACTGAATTAAGTCTTCTAACTGAGTATTGTAAAACATTAGATAGAGATGAAGTTGTAAAAAAACTTGGAATATCTGTAAGAACATTAAAATCACATATTTCATCTATTTATGGAAAAACTGGTTATAATAATTTAGCAAAACTTGCAATATATTGTGTGGGTAATGGTTTAATAGTTCCAAACCTTGAAACCCCGAATGAGTAAAAAAATAACTGCTATTTCAATGTTAGCAGTTATTTTTTATTGATATATTTACCGAAAACTCTGGAACTGTTGAAATATAGAACATTCCTCCTAGTTTTTTTACTTTTCTTCTCATATCTTTTATTCCCTGATTTTCTGTAATAAATTCATTTGGCTTTCTACCATCATTTGTTATTATCATATATGTTTCTTCTAGTGTTTCTTTTATATTCACAAATACTTTTGAACTCCCTGCGTGTCTTATTGCATTTGTGGTTGCCTCTCTTATTATTTCAAAGAACACTTTTGCAGTTTCTTTATTTTGTGGTAGTTTTCCATCTATAATAATGTCTGTTCCATTTTTCTTGTGTATTTTTATTAAATTTTCTAGGTTTGCATTTGTGTCATCTGTATCTTCAATATCTATGAACATTTTTTGTATCATAAATTTTATTTCTTCAAAATTTTCTTGGGTTATATTTTCTTTATTTAAATATTGTTGCAGTATGGAAAGATTTTGTCCTAATATATCGTGATATTTATTTTTTAGTTTTAGCAGATTCTTTTCCTTTTCTAATTCTTCTATATTGTCAATACTTAATAATATTTTTTTATTATTCTCTTTTAACTTTTTATTTTGCCCATTTAACTTTTGATGTAATTTATATTCTTCTGTTATATCAAATGTAATTATTTCATTATTATTTATCACAAATACATAATATTTATCTTCTACTTTTACACAATAATTTTTATCTAGCTGGTCTATACTTTGTTTTATTATATTTGTTATATAGTCTTTCTTTATGTTTAATTTGTCTAGTATTTCATACATTTTATTATTTATTAATTTTGCTCTCTTGCCTTTTAATACTAAAATTCCAAACTCACATTCATCTATAACTTTTTTTATTGAGAAATCTGTAATAGTTTCTTTTTTGTAATATCTAAAATACATATATATAAGTGAAATAATTTCGTATATTATGCCTAGCAATGCAATTATAAATAATCTATTTCTTGATATGCTTTCTTGCATAAACAATGCTATAAGTATTGTTGTAGAAACAATATATTCTAGTGCATAATCTGTTATATTTTTATTTATTATTCCTTTTTTTAATATGATTTTTAGAATCTGCCATACTAACAAAAGACACAGTATTCCTATAATTGCTACCATAATACTAATTTTCTCCTCTTAAAATTTTCAATTTTATAGTTGTTCCATCTTCATCTATTATTTGCTCAATTTTCAATAATTTTTCTAATTGTAATTTTTCTATTTCTTTTTTGAAGTTCTTATGTTTGCCATCAAATAAATATTTTATTTCTGTATATGAATTGTTTACTTGTATATATAGAATAAAATTAGTTTCTCTAAATTTCATTATTGTTTCAAATATGATCTCATAAATATTGGCTGTTTCTCCACTACTTATCTCAAAATTATTTGTTTTCAAAACTCCATTTATTCCTAGTGCTTGTGCTTCTATTAACATTTCATTTATGATTATTTCTAGTCTTTTGTTATCATATTTTTCTTTGTTATAGCTTGATATTACTAAACTACTCATTCTTTTACAATAATTTAGTAGTAGTTTTATAACTTGCATTTTATCTATGTCTGTTATTTTCATTTCTTTTATTAGTTCATTTATTAAGTTTCTTTTTTGCTCTATTTTTTCATCTAGTAGCTCTATAATTTCGCTTTTTAATTTTGTTTCATATATTTCTGTTGCAATCTTTCTTTGTTTTTGTAATATTGTTTCTTGTTCTATAAGCTCTTGTTGTATTAATTTCAATTCTTTTTCATACTCGTTTATTTTACTAAAATCTTTTTCTTCTATTGAATAGCCACCACTTATAGCCTTAACATTTTTTACAATGTTGTTATCTTTATATGTATTTTTTACCTTATTATCTTTTATATCATTTATTATATTTTCTTTTAGATTTATGGAATGATTTGTTGCAATTCTAGTTTTTCCATTTTGTGATATGATTTCTAATGGCAAATTTGAATTTTTAAATATTTTCTTATATCTAAAATTATTTGGTATCAAATTAAAGTCAAGCATCATTTCTAATCCTACACAAAATAATGTTCCTATTATTACTGACATATTCGTTTTTCTTATTACTGGAACATTTTTTATATATAAAATTGTATATACTACACCAATTAAAATAATTATTGATATTGAGATTATGTTTTTGTACCCTTTATTTTTGCTTGATTTTATTAGATATATTATTGCTACTACTATTAAACATAGAATCCAAGCAACTATTATAAAATACCCTATATTATGATTATAATCATTTATATTGCTTTTTATTTTGAACACAATATTATGTAGGCTATTTGTAATTACTAATAAGAATAGTATTGTTGATATAATTATTGTGGCAATTCTTCTTTTTTTATTCTTACTGTTTATTAAATAACTACTACAATTATAATAAAATGTTGGAATCAGCAATAGTGGTATGTAATACAAATACCACAGTATTTCTGTTGCATACCCTGTTGTATATGTTTTAAGCATTCTTACTACCATCCAAAATCCTAATAGCACACCTATTGATAATACATATTTTTTTAGTGTTTTATCAAATATTCTTATATATAATAGTGTTATCCATATTGTATATATTGCCAATGCTAATACCGTTTGTTGAGTCTGTGTCATATTTACCCCTTTTTATTTTTAATCTTGCTATAAATTTTATTTGTCTATAATATAATAACATAATAGCAGATTTTCTGTTTTTTTTCAACATATAGCAAAATACTAGCCATTCATAGCTAGTATTTTATAATTTTCATTTGCATTAGTTGTTATTCTCTTACTATTTTATTAATATATAAATAAATATCAAATAAATTATGTTGTTTATTTTCTTGCTTTTTTTCTATTTGCTAATGTTAGTGTTCCGATAGTTGCTATAGAAGCTACAAATAGCATTATACTTGTTGTAATATTATCTCCTGTTTTTGGATTGTTTGTTTCATTTTTTGTTTGTTCTGTTTTTCCTTCAACATTTGTTGCAATAATTCCATATTGACTTAAATGTGATGTTTCAAATATTATATATCCATCTTCTACTGTTGCTGGTATTGTTTCTTTTATTTCATCATTTGAAATATATACTACTTCATATTTGTTAAATCCTTTTAAGTCTTCTGGTAATGCAATTCTTATTTTCATTTTAGTATTGCTAATTTTAACAACTTCACCATTTTCTAATACATTTATATCTACTACATATTTAACATTTTTATCTGATAAATCTTTTTCTACTTCAATTGGTCTTATATCCAACTTATAGTTTTTACTAACTTCTTTTTCAAATTCAATTTTTCCCTTTGTTTTCCCTGTACTTTGAATTTCTTTTACTGTTTCTTTAACAGGTTGTTCTGGTTCTCCTGAATTTTTAGTCCAAGAAGCATATAGAGTTATATTTTTATATCTCTCATAACCGTTTTCTTCTTTTATTAAAGTATCTTTGTCAAATTCTTTATCTGTTTTCTCATCCTTATCCCAGAATCTCCAGTAGACATATTTATAAATTTCTCCGCTTCCGTCTTTTTTAGCTTTCCATCCATTAAAAGTATATCCTTCTCTTACCGGTATGTATAGTAAAAGTGACATATCTGTTCCTGAATTTCCACCACCTAAATAGTCATATTTATTAGATGCTTTATCTTCAATGGTTCCACCATTTGCATTTAAAATCAATACAATTCCGTCACCTTTAAAAGTATCTTGAGTATATGTAGCAGTTAAATTAATTACAGCATTCTTTACAAAAGTACTTGAATTAATAGAAGTAACGATCTTTCCATCTAAATCCCAGCCTTTAAAAGTGTATCCTTTTCTTACTGGTGTATATTTTGTTAAATCAATTGTTTTAAATTCTTCTGCTTTACTTTCCAATGTTATTTTTGCTTTACCATTTATTGTACCTCCAAATGCATCAAAACTTACATAGTATTTACCACTATCTTTTAATTCTTTATCTGAAAATTTAGCATTAAGCATTAAGCCATTAGTATATTTAACTTCTTCACCTGTTGATGTATAAAAGTTACCACTACCTGTAAAGTTTGCTATTTCTAATTCTTCACTAGCTTTTGTATTTTCCGCCATTTCCCAATGTGAAAATTCAGTTTTGCCATTAAAAGGAACAATTCCTTTTGTTAATTCAGATAATTTAACTGTGGTTTCTCCTTCTGCAATATTAAATCTTACAAGCTTCACATACTCACCATCAAAACAACCTTCATCTTCATTAGCAGTTAGTATTAATGAATATTTTCCATCATCACTAATTGTTACTGCATTTACTCTGTTTGAAAAACTAAACAGACATATGCTAGCTAAAATAATTGCTAAAAAAATTAAACTTTTTTTAATTTTCATTTTTTTCCCTCCTATTATTTTCTTAATTTTTTTCTTTTTGTATTAACTATTGCTAATGTAATTATTCCTAATATAGCAATTGAAAACATTACAAAGTATACTATAACATTATCACCTGTTTTAGGATTTGCAATTGTATTCTCTTTTTGAACATCATTGTTTGTTAAATTGTTATTTTCTTGTTTTTGTTCATTTTTATTATCTTCTATATTTGTATTTTGTTGTTTTTCTTTTATTGTGAATTTTGTTATAGCTTCTCCATTATCTGAAAAAGCAACCTTTAATGTATGTTCTCCAACAGATAATGTTTTTAAGTATTCATCTTTTAAAGTAATAACTGTACTTCCTGATTTTGAGTCATAATTTGTAGAATCTACTAATTTATTGTCTACATATACTTTGTTTGTAAATAGGCTATAGTCTGCATCTATTCTAAATGTTGCATTTTTTGATTCATCAATTGTATATGTTTGATTTGCTCCTTCAGTAAACTTATATTCTTTAGGACTAACTTCTTCTTTTACATATTGGAATGTAAATTCATAAGTACATCTAGTATAATAATCAGTTCTTGTTTCATTTATGATGCCACCATCAGTGCCATCATAATTCAATGCCGAACCTGTATATTTAGTATGAAATCCTTTAAAAACTTCACTTTTTTTAGTTCCAACATTTACTGCAGTTAATATTGCTTTATTTTCTGATTTATTTCCTACTATCTTTATAACAGCTTCACTTTCATTGTCTGTTGCTAATAGACCTTCATTGTCTCTTTTGTAATATAGTGTTTTATCTAAATCTGCAAATGATTTTAACCCATTTGTAAGTTCATCATCTTTAGAAAAATCAATCACATATTCTTGCCCACCAGTTAAATCAATTACACCTTTTGATGATATATCATTATAAACATTTTTAACTGTTGTGTTAACGACAGTTCTTGTTCTTACAAGTTTAACATCTAATGTTCCACTAAATTTACTTGATTCTAATTTAAATATAACTTTAGAATTAAGTGTTGTTGTAGCATAATACCAATCATTAATATTTAATTTTACTGGTGCAGGTCCTACCACACTTCCAGTATCTTCTGCTGGGATTTCTTGTATTACAAATTCATAATCTGCTTCGTTTAAATCAATTACCATATTATTTGAAATATTAACAACTAAATCCTCGCCCTTGAATAATTGTAATTTTGCTTTCTTGCTATATTCTACATAACCATCGTGAATAATCCCACCTTCAAAATTTAATGTTACTTCATTTTTGCTTTCTGCATATACTTTGTTTATAGCTGTTTGGAATAGTATGCTAACCAATAAACAAATCATCAATAAAATTGATAGGATTTTAACTTTTCTCATTCTTTTACTCCTTCCTCCAATATTTTCATTTCTATTTTACCATATTACAGTTCTATATTTTTGATTTTTGCCAAAGTTTCAATGACCATTTGGCAATTGTTTTTTATATGCTTTTATGATATAGTATAATAAATTTGAATTATTGATATGGAGGTTTTCTTATGACTTTTAGTGAACAATTAAATAAATATATAAAACAAATTGAGTGTTCTTCTAAAGACCTTGTAATTTCTTCTGGATTAACATCTTCTGTTATTAGTCGTTATCGCAGAGGAGATAGAACTCCAAGTTTAAAGAGTAAACAATTAGAACAACTTACAGATGGTTTATATAAGCTTTCTTTAACAAGAGAAATGAATATAACTAAAGAAGAAATTTATACTGCTTTATCTGATACTTTAAATGATATTTCTATTGACTTTGAACAGTTAAGTAAAAATTTTAATGAACTTGTTACAACTTTAAATATTAATGTTGCTGAATTATCTCGCTTAAGTAGTTATGATGCCTCATTTCTTTCCAGAATTCGTACTGGTAATGGTAATCCATCACATCCTAAAGATTTTGCTACGGCTGTATGTAATTTTATTATGAAAAAGTATACATCTGATGATGATAAAAAAGCAGTTGCACTTCTTATAAATTCTACTTTAGAAGAGTTAGAAAATAATCTTAACTATTTTAATAAGCTATTTAATTGGTTTACTACTAATTCTACTCCCTCTCATAACTATATAGATGATTTTTTAAACAATTTGGATAACTTTGACTTAAATGAATATATTAAAGCTATACATTTTGATGAAATGAAAGTACCTACTATTCCATTTTATAAAGCAACTTCTAAAACATATTATGGTATAGAAGAAATGAAAAAAGGAGAACTAGACTTTTTTAAAGCAACCGTTCTTTCAAAAAATAATGAACCTGTTTTTATGTGTAGTGATATGCCTATGGAAGATATGGCACAAGATGTTGAATTCGGTAAGAAATGGATGTATGCTATTGCTATAATGCTAAAAAAGGGATTACATCTAAATATTATTCATAATGTTGATAGACCATTTAATGAGATGATGTTAGGTTTAGAAAGTTGGTTGCCAATTTATATGACTGGACAGGTTTCTCCATACTTTTTAAAAGGATTGCAAAATAATATATATTGTCATTTTAATTACGTTTCTGGTGTTGCTGCTTTATATGGAGAATGTATAAATGGTTATCATGATAAAGGTAAATATACTTTAACAACAAATAAAAATGATATTTCTTACTATAATACAAAAGCACAATGTTTGTTAGGCAAAGCTACATCTCTTATGGATATTTATAAAGCAGATTCACAAAATTCTTTTAATGCCTTTTTATCATCAAGTATAAAAATCAAAGCAAGTCGCAGAAGGATTTTGTTTTCTTTACCAATACATACTATTTCAAACAATTTACTTTTTAAGATTTTAAAGCATAACAATGTTTCTGCTGAAAATATAAAAGCAATTCAAGAATCTGTAAAATTTCAGAAAGAAATATTTAAGAATACAATAGAACAAAATGTAATTGAAGATGAAATATCAATTCTTTCAAAAGAAGAATTTGGAAAGGTAAAACCATTTCTTTTCCTTGCAGATATTTTTTATGATAAAAAAATTTATTATACATATGAAGATTATCTGGAACATATCAATTTGACTAAAAAATATGAAAAAGAGAATAAAAATTATAAGTTAAGTATAAACAATAATAATACATTTAAGAACATACAAATTTTAGTTTGCGAAAAAAACTGGGTCATGATTTCAAAAGCCAATAGTCCTTCTATTCATTTTGTAATTCATCATCCCAAACTACGAAATGCAATTGAAAATTTTATTCCCCCTGTTGTTGAGTAGAATACATTGATTTAATAAAGAACTACTTCGTTCAAAAAGTAGTTCTTTATCTTTAACTAAATGTCTTTTTATATATATTTTTTTTCTTTTAACCATTCTATTGTATCTTTAATTGTATCTTTCATATCTCTATTTTTATACTCCAATTCTTTTTTTGCCTTTTCATTGCTAAAATTAGAATTGGAAGATAATGTATATAGAGAATATTTTGTAAATAATGGGGTTTGTTTTTTTATATTATAATATAGTTCACAAATTGGAGCTACTAATTCTGCCAAACATAGTGGTAACACTATCTTAATTCTTTTTTTCTCCTCTAAATCACAAACAAAATCAGTCAATTCTTTTATTGTAATATATTTATTAGATAA
>OMCO01000131.1_pt1 | contig 30898 bp, 28 predicted proteins | sample 1645031 | NCBI WGS metagenome assembly OMCO01 (sample SAMEA103958146, study PRJEB25191) | human gut metagenome
CGCTGATTAGGCTCATCGTCAATTGCTTCTTCACCTCTTTATTATACCTCTTTCCCGACCTTTTGGCTGTTCTTTCTTTGTGCGGGATTGCCTTAACTCGCGGACGTTTGCAGTGAACATAGCACGGATAGAACAAGCAGTCAGCATGGCGCCATGAACGCTCGATGGGTTCATACCCGTAACGTTTTGTCGGACCACCACAGCGAGGGCAGGCAATGACTGCATTCTCCCGGATTCCGACATGGACATCAATCTCGTTCTTCACAGGATTGAACTCCGCTCCTGTGATGTACCACGGCTCCTCCAGATCGAGTGAGCCAGCCAACATACTTTCGAATCCTTTAACCATCTTCATCACCCGTGGATGATTATACCATAATTATCGGTTTTCCACTAACTTTGGAGTAGAGCCAAATTGATTGAATACGGTCTCAAAGCAGCTCGTCGCGCTCCGCAGTTCAGCAAGCGCTGAGTTTGTTCGAAATATGCTGCAAACCCCCGAAATCCGCACGGATTCCGGGGCTTTTTCTCGTGCCGCTTTAGCAGCCAATTCCACTGCGCGATAGGCGGATTGAAAACAAACAGAATCTTGTGTAAGTTCCTGATGGTCTTCCTGTCGTCATTCTCCTGCAACTTTCCATGGTGAACTGACTTTTTTGGTTATGAAATTACGACTATTATATTATCGCAACCATTTTCATTTCATGATTAGCGATATGAAATATGCCGTGAACAAACGAAAAAATCAATTCACGACAAAAAAATGATGCGAACATGCATGTCTGAAATGGTCGATAAATAGCCAAAACGATTGACGAAAGGTGTGGAACCTGATATAGTGCAGATAACGAGGTGAACGAACCTCAAAAGGAGGATGTTACCATGAAGAAAGTCATCAGTCTGCTGCTGACGGCAATGCTGCTGCTGTCGATGCTGCCCGCCACGATGGCGGAGGGCGTGGAGTACATTCCCGCGCCTTACGCGCTTGACGCGGAGAGGGCGGGACCGAAGGCGTATGTCGAGCCTGTGTTCTATGCCAACGGCGAGGGTGAACCGACCATCGGCGTCACCTATGTCGGCGTAATCAAGGCGGACGGAAAGTACTTCAAGGACTCGAACAACAACCACGAGCTGGATCCCTTTGAGGACTGGCGTCTGGATCCTGAAACCCGCGCAGCCGATCTGCTTGCCAAGATGAGCGTAGAGCAGAAGATTGGTCTGTCGCTGGCGCAGATGGTTCTGATGCCTGGCGCGACCACCTACGAGGCGGCGCTGGATGCAGACGGAAACGTGGACTTCAGCAAGCTGATGGTTGTCAGCGAAAAGGTGTTTGACGTTGCGATGGACGATCCGACGCGTGTCAACAACTCAACGGCGGAAATCATCGCCTTCAACAATCGCATGGGCGTTGTCCGCGTGATGTCGGACGTGGGCGCGGGCGTGCTGTACAACAACGCCACGAACCTGACGACCGAATACGCCGCTGCGGCGACGGGCGAACCCTGCATTCCGTTCACCCTCATTTCCAACCCCCAGAAGTTCCCCGGCGAACCCGGCACCATGGGTCTGGCGGCGGCGGTGATGGGCGACGTTGCCAACGGCGGCGACTACAGCCTGATTGAACGCTTCGCGGATCTGGATCGCCAGATTTGGGACGCGAAGGGGCTGGACCGTATGTATGGCCGTCAGATCGACCTGATTACCGACCCGCGCTGGGGACGCAACGTGACAACGTTCACCGAGGATCCCGCGGTGATGGCGAACATCACGGCTGCGCTGGTCAAAGGCTATCAGGGCGGCACCGACGGCTTGCAGCCGAACGGCGTTGGCCTGATCGTCAAGCACTTCCCCGGCGACAGCGCTTCCTATAACGGCTTCAAGTCGCACTACAAGACGGGTCAGTGGCGCATGTACCGCACGGAAAACGCCATGGAAAAGTACTTCCTGCCCGGCTTCCAGGCGGCGGTTGACTGCAAGACGGCGGGCATCATGTCCTGCTACAGCCGTCCCATGCCCATCAATGCCAACCAGACCTACCGCGGCGTGGACATCAATTCGGATTCTGTCGCGACCTCCTATAATGCGACCCTCCTGCAAACCCTGCTGCGTGATACGATGGGCTTTGAGGGCTTCGTCAACACGGACAGCAACATCCTGTTCGATATTCCGTGGGGTGTGGAAGAGCTGACGCCCCTTGAGCGTATCGCTCTGATGTATAACGCTGGTTCCGACATCATCGGCGACTGGTGGGGCAAGCCGATTGATTATTCTCTGGCGCTTGAGGCGTACAGCAAGGGCATGATTCAGGAAGAAGCCCTGACCCGCGCAACGACCAAGAATGTGGTCTCTTTGCTGGAATCCGACCGCTTTGAGAATCCCTATAAGGATTTGCAGACTAGTCTGGCTGCCGAAGCGGCTTATGCGCCCAAGGTGGAAACGCTGGCGCTCGAAATGTCCACGAAGTCGCTGGTTCTGCTGAAGAACCACAATAACGTTCTGCCGCTGAAGGAAACCGGCAAGAAGGTTTTCGTCGCTTCCTTTACCCGCAACGGCGAGGACGACAACAAGCTGGCGAACTGGAACAGAACCCTCACGGAAGCCGGCTATGTGATCGTTGAGAAGGCGGGCGAGGCGGATATCGTTCTGCTGGACGTGAAGCCGGACTTCCCCGCGAATAATGGCTGCATGAACACCCTTGACCTTGTTGAGGATCTTGAGGTCGCGGAGTATGACACCAACACCGGCATGAAGACGGGCGGCATGACGGATCTGACCACCCTGATGGACGTGAAGAAGATTAAGAAATACGCCAAGGCAGTTCATGCAAACGGCGGCGTCGTCATCTGCTCCCTGACCCTCAGCGCACCGTGGATTCTGACCAAGCTGGAACCCTACTGCGACGCGATTCTTGTGAACTTTGCCTCCGTGACCGAGCTGGCGGGGCTGAGCGAGCTTGTGACCGTCACGGATCTGCAGCTTCAGGTGCTTTCCGGCGCTATCATGCCGACCGGTAAGCTGCCCGTGACGCTGCCCTCCTGCACCGCGGTTCTCGAGGTCACGGATACCGAGATCGACGGCGTGGTGTATGAGCTGTGCGCTTCTCCCAACGACGTGCCCGGCTATGACAAGGATCAGTACATTGCGCCCGAAGTGCTGGCGCAGTCGCCTTCCGGCAGCTATGCGTATCAGGATGAGGACGGCAATACCTACAAGGTATGGTTCGGTCTGACCTACTGACGCGATTCCCAAATTCCCAAAAGCAATCTGCCTGCGCGTTCTTATCGCGAACTTGTATGATATGCTATTTCGCAGGCAAATGCTGACAAGGGGGGCAATCTCCCCTCGCGGACTCCTTTTCCTCGGTCGCTGCTGATGCGCGACTTGGGCAGCGACCCGTTCTGCGCGCCGCCCCCTCCGAATTCATCGGAGGGGGCGGCGTTTTGAGTGCGCCCGGCGACGCACGCAAAAAAGGCTCTGCCGTTCTTCCTTCACGGAAGTCTGCAGAGCCTTTTTCATCCTATAAACTATGAATGAGCAAATTCCAAAAAGCATCCAAGCTTTTCTTTGAGCATAGCGCTGAAGCTCACCCTACGCCTGCAGCAGACACTCTCGAAAATAGGCAAAGCCTTTTTCAAAAGCGCCCCTATAATCCGGAAGCGTGCAGCAAAGGAAATGCACAAGCGAAAGAAGCAGCCACATTCTTTCGATGCCTCGCTGCTTCCGAAGCTGGCATTTATCAAAGGCGAGTTTCTGCTTGCAGTTTCTGAAAAACACCTCAATGCTCCAGCGCTTTGCATACATTTCGAGGATTTCCTGCGTGGAAAGATTCGTCTGCGTCGAGATAAACACTCGCAGTGCATCGGGATTTCCAAAGGACTTTTCCGAATAGCACAGCAAAACAACCGCTTTTTCGCAGTCGCTCACTTTGCCCTCATACCGATACGCATAGAAGCGCCGATGGCCAACGGTCACGAGGCTGACATTCGGATCATCTTTGCGGATGGCAGGGGCAAATGCTTTTGCCTGCTGTCGGATTTGGCTGGGGTAGATGATGCGGCTGGTGCGCAATGCGCCGGACAATCTCAATCTTGGAACGCGACTTGTCATACAGCACCATCGCGTAGTTCAAAGAGAGTCCATTGCAGGACAGCATCACGCCAACCGCCTGATGCCCGTAATCGTGGCACTTTTTCAAGTGCGACATGTGGTAATACGCCGCTTCAATGGGGTGCAGCGCCTGTGACGAAGGCGCTGTATGCGAAGCAATCGTATCGTCCACGATGCAGAAAACGGGCTGTCCGCTTTTGCGGGATTCGTGGTAAACCGTATCAACAACCTGCTTTCTGAATGACTGCTCGACTTCGAGGCTGTCCCACTTCCCGTCATTCAGAAAATGGGCGACGGAAGTTCTGTGCTTTTCGCTGAAATACTTCGTATTGGCTATTTTCCCATGATAGCCGGGCATGAAAACCGAATGGATGATTGCCATTATGTGTTCCAAGTATACATCGGACAGAATTTTTCTGAACCGCAGCTGGTTCAGGCTCTTGCAAATTTCTTCCGATTGCTTTACAATGTACTCATGAGACATCTCCTTTCGTGGTGGACGTTGAGTGGTGTTGGTATCTTCATTCTACCACCATAGAGAGGAAATGTCTCTATCCCTTTGGTTCCCTTTTGGGATTTGCTCGTTTATAGTTGATATGCTCTAATGTTCGTAAAATTATTCGTAAAGTATTGAACGAGATTTATGCTCATGCTATAATGGAATCGAAAGGAGTGGTCTGCTCATGGCAATCATTAGCCCTGTGTCCGATTTGCGCAATTACAACACCGTTCTTGAACAGGTTTCCGCTGGTTCACCGGTGTATCTGACGGTCAATGGACGTGGCCGCTTTACGATCCGCGATATTGCGGACGATGAAGAATTCGAGAAGGCAAAGGCGATGCTCCGCCTGATGTGCGAGCTCAATACGGGCATCCGCTCGGGAGAGGAAGAAGGCTGGGTGTCCGAGGATGATGTCCGGGCACACTTCCACAGCAAACGCAAATGAGGATTGAATACTCCCCGATTGCCGTTCGTGACCTCGAACGCGTCTGGGCGGAGGTTTTTGAAGCTTCTGCCAGTGAAGAAACCGCAACGAAATACATCGATGATCTGATGAATCAGATTTCAGCAAAACAAGACTTTCCAAAGTCTTGTGCTCCGCTGTATTATGAGGGCCTGTTCACCGGCTTCTACTTCGTGACGTTCAAGTCCTATATGGTATTCTACAAGGTGGAAACCGATCGGATGCTGGTCAGCAGAGTGGTCTATGGAAAGAGCGACCACATGCGTACCATTTTCCGTAATGCACATGAGAAGTGATCCATGAAACGCTGGCGATTATGCCGACGTTTTTCTTCGTAATACATCATAGAAGGATATTCAAATCCAAAAACCTTTACCATACAGCCGGAATTATGGTATAATATTCATAGGGTTATCGGATTGTATCTCTCAACGCCGCAGCTCATCTGCTATCTTGCTCACAGGAATGGAGTTGAAAGTATGGTTCATCATTCGTATCCCATACAGATGGAAATCGCAGGATCAACGGCGATGTGGACCAGACCGGACAGCGGTGACAGTCCTGTCAGCTATCCGGCACCGACGTATTCGGCCTGCAAGGGCATCTTTGAATCCATCCTTTTCGGGCCGGATGTGGAGATCATTCCAACCAGGGTTGAAATATGCGCTCCTGTTCAGCTTCATTCATACGCAACAAACTACAAGGGACCGTTGCGCCAGAAAAAGAGCATTGACCTTGGAAATGCATATCAGATGTATTCGACCGTTCTGATTGATGTATGCTATCGGCTCTACGCGGTGGTTGTGCCCAATCACAGGAAGGATACGCTTTCTGAAAAAACTCTGGAATGGGACAGACGGACAACGTCGCCCGGTCATGCATACCAGGAGATTTTCAACCGGCGCTTGCAACGGGGGCAGTGCTTTGCTATTCCCTCGTTGGGCTTGAGAGAGTTTACGGCCAGCTACTTTGGCCCCTTCCGGGACGGGACAAAGGTATGTACCGATATGGAGGATATTCACATTCCTTCCACGCTGCGGCAGGTATTTCCCGATGGGCACAAATCGAAGGTTTCGTACCGCTTTGACAACGACGTGACGATTCATGCCGGGACGCTGGTGTTCCCGCCCAAGAGAGGTGTTCATTTTGATCAATGAATTGTCATCCCTGTCCAAAGCACTGGAACAGGCGGGAATCGTTCCATTGCAATCCTATAGAAATTACATTCCGCTGCCCAATGTGAGCGCGAAGGCTCCCTGTATCCGAATCTGGGTAAAGGGTGGGCAGGTGGTTGATTTTGAGGCTATCGATCGGGCACTTGCAATGCAGCTGCGAAAATTCGGATCAAATCAGGCCTCGTTTCCCGGGCTCAATCTCATCAGCCTGTACCGCGTAACGGATGAATCAGAGAAAAAGTTGGTTGCGCAATGCATCGAGAAACCGGAAAGCATCGATGCCTTGCAGCTTCATGCCTTATGCAAAGAGAATGCGTGGGAACCGCATCAGAACAGCCGTATCAAGAATTGCTTTTCTGCAACCCCAAGGGAAATGGCCGGTCTGCTCGAAACTGCCGGCAATCCAAAAGAAAACCTGCTGAATACTCTGGCGGCAGAATGTGCGCCGTTTGCCAATGCGCAGGTACTGCACGAATCATTGACAAAAGCGGTATTTGCAAAGCTGGAAAAGAAGCAGGACGTTGGGCTGGCCTTGCTGATTCTTTTCCAGCTGGGTGATGCCAGTAAGCCGTGCAAAGATGACAAGCGGAACATCTCCGTATTCTTTGACACAGACGCATATGATACCTATGGCATGTATGCAGCGAGCAGGGAGTTTACTGCATATCTGAATACAGCATTTCTTCAGGCGGAGAGAATCGTGACGAGCAATACAACCGAGGATGGATTGATAGATTCATTCGGACAAATCTATGTGCCGACCAATTCTCCAATGCCAAAGGTTAAGCTTGCCGCGGGGTTTGAGCCGGCATTGTATACGATGTTCGACGGGCAGCCCTGCCAGAACAGATATCATAACTTTGATGACAAACGCGATTCCTACCCGTTATCCGCACATCACCGTGTCCAGTTTCAGGCTGCCTTGAATTGGCTTGGCGGGGATGTCAAGAACAAAGGCATCACTTGGCTGAATACAGGCAAAGGCGAAGCGGTATTCGCATATCCCAGCTCACTACCGGAGGCTCCGCTTCCTTATGTGCAGTTTTTTGGTCATCCTGATCGATCGGAAACCTTCAAAGAAATCTCCGGAAGCCTTTTGGCTGCATTCAACGGGATTCCGCCAAAGGACAGACCTGAAAGCGTTCAGGTATTTGTGCTCAGAAAAATTGATAAGGGACGCACAAAGATTCTTTACTCTGAGTCTGCTTTGGCAGACGCGTTGATGCATGCCGCTGAAAACTGGGATATGGCCTGCAATGATCTTCCGGATATTGCATCCATACGGCTTTCAGCGCCATTTCCCATTGACGTTGCAGCTGTTGTCAATCAGGTTTGGCGACAGGATGGAGAATCATCAACGGTATCCGCCATGCATCCTTATGAGGGGATCGGGCTGTTCCTCCATCGGGCACAGCACCGGCTGCTTCTGCACGAGCTGCACATTCTCGTTCAGCATGGTATGCCGCTATTCATCCATGCAGGTCCTTTGCTGCACAGTGGAAGAAAGTGCAGCCGCGTTGCTCAGCTGGAACAGATCCTGCCCGTTCTGTCCATGCTTCTGTTCTTCAGCGGAAATAGAAAGGATGATTATATGGAAGCTACACCCTACCTGATGGGACAACTGCTCAAGGCCTCCGATGAGCTGCATACGCTGTACTGCAAGGTGGTGCGTAACAATCAGATTCCGCCGCAGCTTGTGGGCTCTGCCCTGTTTGTTGCCGCGAGCGAAACGCCGGGTAGAACGCTGTCCCAGCTTTCCGTGAGAATGGCGCCTTACCTGTCATGGGCAAAGCAGTACCGCACGAAGAATGAAGATTCCAGCGGTCTGGCAGGATGGTACCTGAAGGTATTTGAGCAAATCGCCAACAAGCTTGCGACAGAGTATTCTGTTCCCATGCGTTGGAGTGATGCCCAGAAGGCACAGCTGTTTATCGGATACCTCGCTTCCTTCCCCAAGCAGGAGAAGCAGGATGAAAGCAATGCCGAATAATCAAAGCAAAGGAGAGTAGAGCAAGATGAGTGTGGATTTCAATCGTGCAACCGGGCTTTTGATTCTCGAGGTTGTCAATTCCAATCCGAATGGGGATCCTGACCGTGAAAACGATCCTCGCCAGCGCCCGAATGGACTGGGTGAGATTTCGCCCGTATCTGTCAAGCGGAAAATCCGTGATTTGATCGAGGATCATGACGGCGTGTTTTTCCAGAGCTTGCCCGAAGCGTACATCCGTCAGGCGGATCTCTATTGCATCTTGGAATCCCGTGGGCGCGACAGGGCAGCAATTACAAAAGAAATGAATGACAACCCCAATTTTATGGACAGCACATTTGTCAGAAAGTATTGGGATGCCCGCATTTTTGGCAACACCTTTTTGGAGGATGGCGGCAACAAGGAGTATATCAAGACCGGCGCGGTTCAATTCGGCATGGGCCTGTCCATCTCGCCGATCAGCATTGTCCGCCATACCAATACCAACAAGGCGGGCGTTGAGGAAGGCAAGAAAAGCGGCATGGCTCCCCTGGCCTATCGGGTCGTGGAGCACGGTGTTTACTGCATGCCCTTTTATGTGAATCCCAATTACGCCGCCAAGAGCGGATGTACAGCGGCGGACATTGAATTGCTCAAGCGCGCCATCCCCTACATGCTTGACCTGACTCGATCCAATATCCGCCCCGACGTGCGCCTGCGCCACGCATGGTACATGGAGCACAAGAACAAGCTGGGAAGCTGCCCGGACTATCTGCTGATCGACGCATTGACGCCAAAGCGGATCGGAAATGCCGAGGAACCCTCCTCGAGCTGGAAGGACTATCAGGATGTTGCCGACCTTCCCGAAGAGCTGAAGCAGCGTCTTGCCGCTGTTCAGGATCTTGCCAACGTCTGATGGATAAAGAATATCTCGCGCACAGCGCACACGATGGTTTTCCTGCGCAAACCTATCTGAATCATGTACAGAATGTCCATGATGACGCTGTTCGATATGCGAAGGAAGCGGCTGCATTTGCGGCAAAGCAGGAAGACGGCATGGCATTGGTCAGCGCTGTCACCAACGCGGCATCGCTGCATGATCTGGGCAAGCTTGAGGAAGAAAATCAAGCTGCCCTGCATGCCGGAAATCAGCCGCATCTGCCCATCAACCACACAGATGCCGGCACGGCGCTTTTGCTTCATGAGAACAAAATGTACTCTGCAGTCTGTGTCATGTCGCATCACCGGGGTCTTCCGGATTTTCCGAAAGAATGCTGTCACGGCAGCGAGGCTTTCCGTGATACCGATATCGCATCAGCGACAGACAGCAAGCTGCCGGAGCTGAAAGCCATCCATCTGGATCTCTTTGGGGAGAAGACCGCAGACGAACAGCCGGCAGCCGGGTGCCGCTCGGTATTCATGCGCCTAGCGCTTTCCTGTCTGGCAGATGCCGACCACGGAGATACGGCGAGACATTACGGGCAGGAACCCATGGATGGGCGGCAGGATGAACTGCGTCCGGCAGAGAGACTGCAGGTGCTGAATGCCTACGTCAGCAGTCTTCGGGCAGAGGATGAGCGTTCCCGTTTACGGGCACAGATGTATCAATGCTGCAGAGACAGCAAGGTCAATGACCATGTCGTTGCCTGTGACAGTCCGGTGGGGTCCGGAAAGACCACTGCCGTGATGGCATACATGCTCAGTCAGGCGAAAAAGCATCACCTTCGCAGGATTTTTGTGGTGCTTCCTTTTACAAGCATCATTTCGCAGTCGGTGGAAACTTATCGCAGATGTTTGGTTCTTCCGGGTGAAGAGCCGAACAAAATCGTTGCGGAGGTTCACCATCGGATGGATTTTGAATCAGAAAGTGTCCGTCACCTTTCTACGCTGTGGAAGGCCCCTGTTATTGTCACAACAGCGGTAGCGTTTTTTGAGACGCTAGCCTCAAACCGGCCATCTGCCCTCAGGCGGCTGCATGAATTGCCGGGAAGTGCTATTTTTGTTGATGAAGCACACGCTGCATTGCCTTCGCATCTTCTGCCGGTTGCATGGAAATGGATCAACTGCTTCGCTGACGAGTGGAATTGCCATTGGGTTCTTGCGTCGGGTTCTCTCAACAGATTCTGGACGATTCAGCAGATTGCGGCAGCCGGAACCCGGCGAGTGCCAGATCTGGTTGACAACGCGCTTCGTTCCGCGCTGGCGCAGTATGAGCAGAACCGCATCCGGTATCTCTGGAATCCCGCACTCATGACAAGTGAAGCGCTTGCACAATGGGTCAATTCCTTTCCGGGACCGCGGCTTCTCATCGTCAACACGGTTCAAAGCGCAACGGTGATCGCAAAGACGATCATGCAGCTGTATGGGCGTAATCGGGTGGAGCATCTGTCCACAGCACTGACCGCCAGAGATCGCGCGAGGACGCTGGCACGCGTTCGGCAGCGGCTTCGGGATCCATCCGACTGTGACTGGACGCTTGTCGCGACATCGTGCGTGGAGGCCGGCGTTGACTTTTCGTTTTCTGTTGGCTTTCGTGAAACGGCATCGTTGTCATCGCTGCTTCAGGCATCGGGGCGAGTCAACCGGAACGGAAAAACAAAGAATGCGCTCATGTGGTCCTTCGGCCTCAACTACGCAGACGATGCGCTGCTGAAGGAGCACCCCATCATCAAACATGCGGCTACAGTGTTAACCAAAGAGTTCCTTGAAAAAGACCGTCCGATTCTTCCTACTTCGGTTACCGACTCCATTCGATTGGAATTGGCCCGTTATGGTGAGCACCAGACGAATCTGCTCAAGGATGAAGACAGCCTGTCCTTTGTCAAAGTTGAGGATACATTCCGGGTGATTGACAATCATTCTGTATCGGCGCTTGTTCACGCAGCGCCGGATGAGGACATCCGTATTCACGAGATCAGTCGTGAACAGGTGCAGATGGATACCGTTCAAATCCCTCAATATCGAATAAAAGACTGGAATGTGCAGCCCATACGGGATGAACTGTATCGATGGACGCTTGCATATGATGGTTTTCTGGGCTATATGGCGGGTGTGCTGAGCATCGATGAATGACCTGCTTGTATTTTTACATTAGCAATTTCTGGTACGGACTGTGATGCTGGAAGCTGAAGATTCTTTACTTGTGGGATATCGATTCGGTATGTGCTTCAAGGATCAATCTTCATCCATGTCTCTGTCTCTGGCTTTTCTTGTGCAGAAAAGGAGCAAAACAAGGCTGATAGCAATCTCAAATACATGTTTATCATGGTTGCAAGCAGGGCAAAGGTAGCACCTTTTGCACTTTGCTTGTTGGGCGGCTCCGCCCCCAAGCCCATTTTACCAGATCTTGCAATCTGTGGTTGTGGTTTCTTGTTGCGCCCGACCTAGTGCAGCACCACGGCATAAAAATGAAAGAAGCCTCCATGCCGGCAAACGGTGAAAACCAGTTCCGGCACGGAGGCGTTGTTATCGTTCTATACGATCTCCTTTGCGGTGATATTGATCTGTTTGCGGAATGTCCCGGATAAGTATTTTGTAGTTATACCGGATGTGCTTCAGGTCTGTCAGCTTCGATTTGAGCTCTGCCAGATCTGGCTTGTATGCATCCAGCTGCTCCTTCAGCGCAACGTATTCCGCTGTCAGCTCCTTCAGCGTCGGCAGTTTGCCGTCGTGAAGCTCGTAGACAGCTTGTGCTTTTTTGTGTGCTTCGATTTCTGCGCGATGCTCCTGATAGAATTTTGCTGACCAGCCGGATTCTTTAAACTGAGTGTATATCTCTTTCGTCCTGCGGTAATCACGGATGGCTTGACGTTGACGATTGATTTCTTTCATACGATTCTGTGCCTGCCTGATGGAGGCTTTCTTTTCATCATGGGCAGACTGCAGATCATCAATCTGCTGTTCCAGTTCTTCCGGTGATCCGAGGTGATGCTCTTTCAGGAAGATGACCGTTTGGGATATTGCGTCGATGTTGTTACGCTCAGCCCACACCAGATAGCCCTTGCCCTTTCCGGCGCGCAGCTTGTCTTCAATGTCGATCAGCCGCTTGATCTGACTTTTGGAATAATCAGCGCAGGGAGTTTTCGGAATGTGCATATGATCACCCGCCAGCGCTTGTCGCAATGTATCCTCATCGTATTCCGGGCCGAGGCTCTTCAACCGGATATAGCGTTGTCCATCCGGCGGCTTGAGGCTGATATGGGTTCGCGCCTGATGCGGCATCCGGCATCTTCCAGCATCTGTAGAAGCGCATCGAATCCGTCTGGTCGGTGCCGGAGAGCGGCATCGATCATGATTCGAAGATCATCCCGGTGACTGCTCTTTTTCCAATTGACCGCCCACTTGTCATATGGGACAGCTTTATCCTGTGGATTGCAGATAACTGATAATCCGTTTTCCTCACACAGCGCATCGCTGATCTGCACCAGCTCCTTGGCGGATCTCTTTACATCCCTGTATTTCTGCCGGCCGTCCAGGCTTGTAGCGCAGAATATGATGTGGTTGTGGATGTGCTGTTTGTCAATGTGTGTGGCTACCACGAAAGCATGCTGCTTATCCGTTAGTCGTTCGGCCAATGCTTTCCCGATCTCATTTGCTTTTTCCGCAGTGATCTTCCCGGGCTTGAAAGCCTGCCGCAGATGATAGGCGAGCACCTCATCCCCGCGTTTTCTGCCGGTAGTGTTCAGGTATTCCTGACGATACAGCATGAACTCATCCGCTGCAGTTTCGGGGAAACAGGCGTGGGACGAGATCAGAAGCCCACCGTCCGTCTTTTCCGGGTTCATGATGTAATCCAGCCGCTCTTTGATGCTCTGATGTGCTGTTTTGCCTTTTCCAACGTGGATCGAAATGATATGGGTGGAGCCGCTGGTAGGATTTGTTGATGGATACGGTTCCAGCTTTGAAGTTGAAGTCTCCGGGCGTCAGCGCCAGCAGCTCGCCCTCGCGGATTCCGCACCAGTAGAGCATCTCAAAAGCGTAGTAAGACATCGGTTTATCCATGACGGCCTCCGCGAACCGCTGGTATTCCTCCTTCGTCCAGAACTGCATTTTCTCCGCTTCCTTGCTCCCGATGTACCCCACCTTGGATGCCGGATTGCTCTTCAGCCTGTAGTGCCGGACTGCGTGGTTCAGGATCGCCACCAGCTGGTTATGGATACTCTTGAGATAGGTCGGCGAGTAGGGCTGCTTCTTTTCATCCCGGTAGGCCAGCAGCTCATTCTGCCAGGCGATGATGTCCCGGGTTTCGATTTCGCTGAGCATCTTCTTGCCAAAGGTGGCGAAGAGCTTCGTCCGGATCATGTGTTTCCTGCTCAGCCAGGTGTTTTCCTTCAGACGGGGCCGCATGTCATTCTCATACAGCTCCATGAAGGCTTCAAAGGTCATGTCTGGATCTCCCTCGGTCTGCAACCGAAAGTTACGCTCCCACTCCTGTGCTTCTCGCCTGGTGGCAAAGCCGCGCTTGCATTTCTGCCGCTTCGTGCCCTTCCAGTCGTGATACCGAACCGTCACATACCAGGTACCGTTTTTCTCATCCTTGTGTGTTGACATGTGACTCACACTCCTTCTGATTTGATGTACCGTACAGTCGTTCCTGAAAATACAGCCGGTTCACTCACCCGGCGATGGTCATATATCCCTTCTCACGGAGCTCCGCATTCAGTTGTTTGATCAGCCTGTAGACATAGGATCTGGACACTTCGAGCTCCCGAGCCACTTCTTCTGCTCTCATAAATTGGTTTTTCACGGGTTCCTCCTTTTGTAAATTAAGCAATAACGTTTAATTTGCAATACGATTATATTAAACATTATCGCTTGTGTCAATAGGCTTTCAAGGAGTATTCCAAACTTTTTTGTTAAATTACCATCTTGACGATCTTAAACGGATTTGCTATGATAAATTATCCTGTTCAAGAGGTGATTTGATGGCAACCGGCGAACGTATCCGTTTCTTTCGCACTTTACGGGGGATGACACAAAAGTATTTGGGTCTTCTTCTGGGGTTTCCAGAGAGCTCGGCTGATGTGAGACTTGCTCAGTATGAATCCGAGGATCGAACGCCCAAGGCAGAGCTGACCGGGCAGATGGCGGAAGCGCTGGACGTTTCTCCCAAGGCCATCGCCGTGCCGAACATTGATACCATGGACGGCTTGATGCACACGCTTTTTGCTTTGGAAGACCGAAAGCTTCTCCGTATCACGAACACGGATGGTTTGATCTGTCTGCGTGCTGAGATTTTTGACGGCGGCATCCATGCAGCCGATTTGGAGCAGCGTCTTCGTGCCTGGCAGGAACAATCTTCCAGGCTGGCTGCCGGTGAGATCACCAAAGAGGCGTACGACCGCTGGCGGTATCATTACCCCGATTTCGACGACATGCGCATCCATGCCGCAGTCCCGCCTGAAGCATCCGCTGTGCGCAAACGCGGCCGGAAGCCAAAGTCGAAAGCCTGAAAGAATAGACATAAAGAAAGCCCTCCGCTTGTGGAAGATTTCCTCCACAGCGAAGGGCTTTTGAACAGGCTATTTTCACAGAGAGTGATAACCGGGAGGTGTTTTTCTCGCCTTTACCCCAAAGCCACCAGCGCAGTTTTCTGTAAAGACAGCTTCGGAGATGGTTATCATTTTGTTATCAGAGGCGGTTTGGACTGGGCAAATACGCTTGCGCTGCAAGGGTTTTCGCCTTTACAGCGGTCACTCCCACTCGCTCCCTGAAACCGTGACTTAAACGATTTTGCGTATGTGGTTTAGCTTCGATTATCGGGGTTACTTAGATTATCCAAGAATTATGGTGTGTCATAATTCCTGTTGTCATTTTGTTGTCACGAGTGATAGATCGGTGCAAAAGCAATCCGTATGGAGATTACAGTGCAGCGTTCTTTAAATTGCAATACTGCTTTTCAAAATTTACACGCAATATTTTTAAAAAGCGTGCAAAACATATTGATTTTCGTAGGTTTTGGCATTATAATATCAACGTGCATATTGCAAATATTGCGTGCAGAAAGTAGGTGACAGTTTGGGCAAGTACGATATCCTCAACAAAGTCTTTGATACCGTTGGAGAAATTGCAAAGAAATCGGATTTTATTTCGGCCGGACTCAAAGGCCAAGATATATATGCGCTTTGTAAACAGGGATATCTCGAGCGCGTGAAAAGAGGATATTACAAGTTGGCTGTTGGGGACGAGCCCAAAGAAGAACTTATCCTTTCGAAACTGATGACGCACGGGGTCATCTGCGTTGAATCAGCTCTGTTCTACTACGGCTATAGCGACTTTGCGCCCAGAGAATGGTCGATTGCCGTCCCACGCTCTTATTCCAGAACGGTAAAGGCGATTCAGGCTGAAGTTCCGGTAAAGGCGTATTATGTACAGAATCCGATGTACCATATCGGGGAAACAACTGGCGCCTTCAACGGTGTAAATCTTCCTGTCTATGACCGTGAACGTACCATCTGCGATTGCTTCAAGTACCGCACGAAGCTGGACAACGAGATATTCAACAAAGCCGTCAATGCTTATGTGGCGGATGAAAAGAAAAACCTTGCCAACCTTTCCAAATACGCAAAGGAAATGGGTGTTTATAAGAAAATGATGAGTGTGATGGAGGTGCTGCTGAATGGCTGATGTGGCTGCGTCCGTGCTTGCACGGCTCAAAAACAAAGCGGCAAAAAGCGGCAGAAGTTATCAGCTCTGCTTACAGCTTTTCTGCCAAGAAGAGTTCCTGCGCCGTCTGGAAAAGTCAAAATATGCAGAAAATCTCGTTCTAAAGGGCGGATTGTTCCTCTATTCTCTCACGAATTTTGATAGCCGTGTTACGGCGGATGTTGATTTTCTACTCAGAAAGATGCCTAATACACCGGAACAGCTTCAAGCGATATTGGAGGAGATCATTGCAACCGAAACAGGCAACGATTTTATCACATTTGAAATCAAAAATGTGGCTCCCATTGCTGTGGCAAAGAAGTACGCCGGTATTGGTGCCTCCCTCGTAGCAAGGATAAAGAACACAAAAACACCCTTTGGCATTGATTTCGGCGTAGGAGATGTCATCGTGCCCAGGCAGGAAAAGAGGAAGATACCGACACAGCTTGATGGTTTTGAAGCGCCGACGGTCAACACATATTCGCTGGAAACGACTGTTGCTGAGAAGCTGGATGCGATCCTCAGCCTGATGGAGTTTTCCAGTCGGATGAAGGATTATTCTGCTATTCATAAGCTGGTTATCAAAGATGTTGTGGCATATAGCAATCGTAAGATTAAGGCAACTAAAGCTGTCGTAAAATAAGACTTACATAGAAAGGAAGTGTCTTCTATGAAACAGTTTCTTTACTTGGATACAGATATCGTTAACTCAATTATTGCACAAAGTGAAAAAGGCATTATTACAGGCTTCTCTACTGAAGAAGAGAATGGCGAGCAGAAATCCACAAACAAGTCAATCTCCGGCAATCTCGAAGGTGACGCTGGAGGAAAACTATTAAAAGTTTTTAATGCAGAGCTTAAACTTGATATCCGAGGAGGCATTGGCACGGAAAAGGAAGTACATTCGGCATCTCGAGAGATTATAACCAAAATACTTCACGATGCAGCATTCGACATTGCGTATGATAGTATTACCCCTGTATGTTTGACTTCTAATGGGCAGGATCAAGATGATTATGGTGCATATGTTGAGCTGACAAGAGTTTTCGATGTCGTTGATTTTGATTATCTGGAGAGAATTTTTTCAAAAGGCGGTCTGATTGAGTATTTAAAGAAAACAGAGAAAGAGAAAATTGAAACCACCGCATCCGTTGCAACAGAAAGTCTTAATCGTTCACAACAAAGATCAAATAGCAACGCAATCCGAGCCAAGATTAAAGAAGCAGTTGCTGCCAGCTGGAAACAGTATGATGGAATCAAAGAGATAATCGATATGATTCGCCAGATTATTCCTTATAACCGAATGCTGATTTCTTCGGATGGGTACCTTATCCCTTTGGATGATCGTTATTTCCGTATTGATGCACAGAACTTAGGATTCAAATATGGTGGTGAAATCACTTGCGTTGGGATGATTACAAATATTATCGGCGAAGATACCGATCCCAATGATTCGCAGAACATATTTGCTACACTACAATTTAGCGTAAATGAAGTTTTACGACAACTTCTACCAACAAAAGAAAGAAACCTGTGCGTAATCCATCCTATTGCTGTCTACTATGGAAACTAACCTGTGTAGCTATAACGCGCTAACGGGTCTTAGGGGGGCCTAACAAGATTTTACCGTTTTGCTCCGCGGAAGTAAAAATGGTCTGCTCACTTAGATGGCAATCGAGTAGGAGACTCCCCTAAATAAATAGGAGAGCCGACCTCTCACACCACCGTGCGTACCGACCGGTACACGGCGGTTCAATCGCATGAGTGCAAGGACTCGTAGCAGTTGAGGATACTAAAATATCCGGCTGCTGCGAGTCTTTCGTTTGTAATGGAACATGCTAAAACTGGGCTTCCGGCGATTCGCCAATAGCCCAATCGGGAATTGCCCCACTGGTATGCCTTGTCCGCTGGAATTCCCAGCTTCCTTAAGTTGGCTACCTTCGTTCGGGGCTTCTTCCATTGCTTCCAGATGTACATGCGAAACCTGCGCCGCAGCCATTCATCCCAAGACTTCATCATCCGCTTCATCTCGGCTACATGGAAGTAGCCAAGCCATCCACGGATAAACACTTTCACTTCCGCCATCACTCGGCGGACGTTGCGTCCGCGGTTGCGTTTTGTCAGTAGTTTCAGCTTTTCCTTTGCCTTGTTCAACGACTTTCGGTGCGCACGGATGTAGATGCCGCTTCCATTCCTCCCTATGCAGAATCCAAGAAACTTGAATTCCTTCACTGCGAAGATGCTGATCACTTTGCTCTTTTCCGTGTTCATTTTCAGTTTCAGCTTCCCCTCCAGATACCTCCGGCTGGATTCCAGCAGACGCTCAGCTGCTCGTTTGCTCTTGGCAAACACCACGATGTCGTCTGCATACCTCACCGTCTTTACCCCTCGGCTGTGCATCTCCCAATCAAATTCGTTGAGGTAGATGTTCGCCAGCAGTGGTGACAGCGGTCCGCCCTGCGGCGAACCTTCCTCGGTTTTGCTCACTACACCTTTTTCCATTACTCCGCTTTTCAGATACTTCTTGATGATGCGCAATACTCGCTTATCCTGTATCTTCCGGTGCAACAGATTCATGAGCAGTTCGTGGTTCAGTGTATCGAAATACTTGGACAAGTCCACCGATACTGCGTATCTGTATCCTGCTTCCGCATATTCCTTTACTTTCTGAATCGCCTGCTGACCGCTCCGTTTCGGTCGGTATCCGTAGCTGCTGTCTGAAAATTGCGGTTCCCATATGTTTTGCAGCTTCTGTGCGATTCCCTGCTGTATCACTCGGTCTACTACCGTCGGGATTCCCAGTTTTCGCACGCCGCCATCCGGTTTCGGGATTTCCTTTCGCCGCACCGGGCTTGGCTCGTAGCTTCCGTCTCGGATGCTCTGCAAAAGTTCCTCCCTATGTTCCTTCAACCACGGCAGCGCTTCTTCTACGCTCATTCCGTCGATTCCTGCTGCTCCGTGGTTGCTCTTGACCCGCTTATACGCTCTGTTCAGGTTATCCCTGTCCAGTATCGCTTCCAGCAGGTCGCTTGCACCGTCTCGTTCTTTCCCTTCGCTGCGGTCTGTGCTCCGCGCTTCTGCATACCCTTGGTGTTCCACACGTTCTCTTTGCAGGAAGCCCTCGTTTCCTCGGTTTTCTGCTTTCATCACACTGACCTCCTTCCAGTCTTTACTTGAGACTTACGATTGTTCAGCCCTTCCCTTGAAAAAAAAACTTTCAAGGTACTATGGCTTCGGCTGACTTCTTGCAGTTCGTTGTTACTGCGGCTTTCGGATTCTCCTACTTCCCGTCTGCAAGACCTCCCCGGGTAAGCGCAACAGCTTTCCTCCCACGTAACCGCCACATTTACCGCACGGGATTCGGGCAGCATTGGACTTCGTGTTGTCTAGCACACTCGTCCGTCCCTGTACGTCCTACTATGTGATTTCTGTTCGTCGGTTCAGGAGTTTGCCCGCCAGCATTTTTTTCCCTGCTGATATCCGGCTTCCTTCAGATTCCACCTCACAATGGACACCCTTGCCTTCGGCTAACGCTTCCTACTGCCGAGCGCGTTGTGGTCTCTCACCACTTAGTTGTTGCTCTTGCCGGGCGCACCAGAAAAAAACGGCGGCAGGGGTTTCTCCCTGCCGCCGTTGCGTTTATGCTGTGTAGATCAGTTCGCTATTCACAATCTCCATAGCCCTGCTTCGGATATTATTCATCCTGCCGACCCACTCCATTTGGTTGTCTGCCTTGAGTTGCTCCGTGACACCTTCCGCCTCGGCCATCTGCTTTACCAGCCGAAGAAACATCTCCTCCGCCTGTCGGTCGATGTCGGCAAGATAACCATTTAACTTGCCGCTTGTAAGAAGGGTCGCATAGCTTGCCCGGCGATGCTCCTTCAGATAGCGCCTGTGGCGCTGCCCCCACACGCCGATGGGCCGCTGTTCTTCTTCGGGCAGTTTCAGATCAGGGAGAAGATAATCCCCAACCCGTGTATAAGTACCGCCCATTTTCTCAAAAATCGTCTTAGCCATCGTTTGTTTCTACCTTTCAAAATCTATATTTTTTCGTCCTGTGCGCTGAGTTTGCTTTCGCTGCTGCTCCATATCTTTTGCCTGTGCAATCAGATTGTCGATCTGCTGACTACCAAGGACCTTCCGCAAGAAACAGAAATCCTTCAGTTCCGAGCGCAGGGCATCATTTTCCCCTTTGAGCCGGTCGTTGGCTGCGGTCAGACGCTCGTTTTCCCGGTAGAGCCGACCGTTGGTGGTGTTCAGCCGGTGATAGCTGTCCAGAGCCTTGTAATAGTGGTAGAACACCTCTCGGATAACCTCTTTCAGCTTTTTAATCAACGGGTCAACGAATCGCTGCTTATAGGTCTTGGCTGTCATCAGCGTGGGTGGATCGGGGAGTTGAAACTCAGCATCCGACTCAATCCGCTGCTCCAGTTTTTCAATAGACTGCGCACCCTGACCGAAGTTGTCGATCCGATTCTGCACTGTTTCCAGCTCGTCCTGTTTTTCGGACAGCGTGGTATCCAGTGCAGCAATTTCTTTCTCCCGTTCCTGCTTCTTGTAATCCAAGACGGAGAGGTGCTTGTCGTGGGTGCCTTTCTGCTCCCACTGAATGTCATACCGCTCCATCACGGCGGCAAGCCGCTCCTTTTCGGACTGTACCCACTGCGCCCACTCGGTCGCACCTCGTGTGCCGCCCTTGAAGCCTTGCGCTGCCAGCGCCTGCTTCAGCGACACACGGGTGTCAAGCCCACGCTTGCTCCCGGTAGTGAACGGCACAAAGTCAATGTGGATGTGTGGCGTGGCCTCGTCCATATGGAGATGTGCCGAGAACACCCGGAGGTTTGGATTGCGCTCCTGAAAGCCCTGATAATACTTGTCCAGTACGGTTCGTGCCAGCTCCGCATACTCGCCGGTGGCGCTCATATCCTCCTTGTTTCCGATTTGCAGGATGATCTCGTGGAAGGGCTTCTCCTGATTGCCGGAACGGATTTTCTCGTAGTAATTTGAAATGCGTCTATCTGCACGGGCCTGCTTCTCGTTGTAGCGTTTCAGGGCTTCATCGAAAAGCTGATGGTACACGGCCTGGATGCGCTCATTGCAGTAGTCAATATTCAGGTGTGTGCGGTTTCCATCCACATTCTCCGCCCGAAATTTGCGGCTGTTGTGATTGACAGATCCTTTGCCAACCTCGACGCTGATCGTTCTCTTCATAAAATATCACTTCCTTTCGCCCTTCGGCCGCAGACGATGATGTTCTGTTACTCTTGTCAAGAGTAACGCAAAAGCACTTTTGACAGCCTGCGGCCATCAAAAGATGCTATTGCGCTCTCCGAGGGGGCTTGCACAGAGGCGGTATATCGAATACAACTTCTGTGCCGGGACTTTGCCCCAGCAGCCTGCGGGCTGCTCCCCAGTGCTCAATGCCCTTTGGAAAGGGCAGCCGCACGGCTTGCCGAAACTTCTGTGACGGTGTGTGACGATGGTGACGGTATTTTTGATACCGCCCCCCGCTCATAGAAATATCGTCACACCGTCACATATCGTCACGACCGCTCCACCATTGCGAGCTTTACAGTGCGCTCGTTCCGACTGCGGCTGCTTTCATATCGAATGCCATACTCATTCAACAGTCGTCCGGCATTGACATTTAGCCGCCTTGTCAGAGCATTGGGCTTCATATCCACACCGAGAATCGCCACAAGCTCTGTGGGCGTTCCCGTCCACTCCTTACTACCCGAAGAAAGAAAAGTCGAAACCTGTTCAAGCAGCGGCTCCGGCGGCGCTTTCCAAAGTTCCATTTCCACACGCTCCAGCTCCCACGCAAGGGTTTCCTCATTGCGGAAAAGGTGCAGTCGCTGATCCGGCTGATCTCTACTGGAAACATCGAGGCAGGCAGCATTTCCGGTGCGCTTTTCTTTGGTGAGCAGAAGCGCTCCATCTGCTGCACCCAGCAGTCCGTTTGTACCGGAGATCATATCAAACTTATCGTCTGACTGCTGTTTTCGGGTGTGATGGACAAGAAGCAGACAGATGCCATAGCCATCCGCCAGCGCCTTCAACCTGGTTATGATTTGATAGTCGTTGGCGTAGCTGTAGTTGTCCCCGCCGACCTCACGTACCTTCTGAAGGGTGTCAATGATGATAAGGGAGGTGTCCGAATGCTCTCGCAGAAAATTGGTAAGCTGCTCGTCCAGACCACTGCCAAGCTGACCGGCCGAAACAGAGAAGAACAGGCACTCATTTTCTGCCGTGCCGAACATCCGATAGGAGCGTTCCTGCAGGCGCCGGTAATCGTCCTCAAGGGCGAGGTACAGCACCGTGCCTTTGCAGACGGGATAATTCCACAGCGGTGTGCCGGTGCTGATATGATAGGCAAGCTGAGTCATAAGAAAGCTCTTGCCCAGCTTTGGAGCGCCGACAAAAAGGTAAGTGCCCCGGTAGAGCAGGCCGTCCACAAGGGGCGGCTTGCTCTGGTACACATTGTCCAGCAGCTCAGACATTGACACGGTTTTCAGGTAGGACGGGTCCATCATCCGCAGAATTTCTCTCTGCATTTCATCAAACCCCTTGAAATCCGGGTCAAAATCGGTTAAACTATTGTCAGTATGGTTTTGGGATGACTGCTCCGTATCTGCGCCAACAGATACATTCGGAGCGGTCATTTCTTTTTCTTTGGTCATTCGGATTCCTCCTTCATTCCGCCGAGAATATCGGCGATCATTTCGATTAAGTCAAGCAGCTCATCGTTGGCTACACCGCCAGTCTCAATGCGCTGCAACTCTGCAATCACTTCAGCAAGCTGATTCCGCAGCGCCTTGAATACTCTGGGATTGCCCTGCACCACCACATCCTTATGAGTCAGCCGCCGGGTGATATAATCCTGCTTGGTCAGCCCGGAGAGCTGCACATAGCGTTCGATTTGAGCATCTTCCTCTGGTGACACCCGAAAAGCAACCGTTTTACTGCGCCAGCGATTATGCTCGTCTCTGTTCTTCAGTGACATTATCTGTACCTTCCTTTCTGAATTGATTGAGCTTGTCAGCCATATCGCTTTGTGTAGAGGGGAATAGGTGAGCGTAGTTATAAGTGATATTGATGCTTTCGTGTCCTACCCGGTCAGCAATCGCTACCGCCGAATATCCCATTTCAATCAGAAGAGAAATATGGCTGTGTCTCAAATCGTGGATTCGGATGCGCTTTACCCCTGCGGCATTGGCGCCTCTGTCCATTTCGTGATGAAGATAGCTTTTCGTGACTTCAAACAGCCGGTCATTTTTGCCGATTCGGTAGAGCTGTTTCATATAGTCCTGCATTTCTTCACAGAGGAACTCCGGCATTTTGATCGTCCGGTTACTTTTCGGCGTTTTCGGGTCAGTGATGATGTCCCGGCCACCGATACGCTGATAGGATTTGCTGATCGTGACCGTCTCCCGGCCAAAATCGAAATCCGCCGGGGTCAGCGCCAGCAGTTCACCCTCCCGGATGCCGCACCAATACAGCATTTCAAAGGCATAGAAAGAAACAGGCTTGTCCATCATTTCTTCGGAAAATTTCTTGTATTCCTCCTGCGTCCAGAAAAGCATCTCTCTTGCTTTGGCCTTTCCCATATTGCCGACCTTAGCGGCGGGATTGTCTTTCAGCCCGTAGAATTTCACAGCGTGATTGAAAATTGCGCTGAGCTGATTGTGCAGGGTTTTGAGATATACTGGCGAATACGTCTCTCCGCTCTTATCCAGACATTTGATCATCTCATTTTGCCAAGCGATAATGTCTTTGGGCTGGATCGAGTTCATTTTCCGCTTGGCGAAGTAGGGAAGCAGTTTGGTGCGGATGATATGCTCCTTGGTGTGCCAAGTGTTCTCTTTCAGCCGGTTCTTCATATCGGCTGTGTAGGTGTCGATAAAGCTCTCAAAGGTCATATCCAGATCGGCTTCCACCTTGTGGAGCTGTTCCCGCTCCCAAGCAAGAGCTTCTCGTTTGGTTGGAAAGCCTCGCTTCGTAGACTGGTGGACTTTGCCCTGCCAATCCGTAAAACGGTAGTAGACTCTCCAAGTGTTGTTCTTGGTATCTTTGTAAACTGACATTTTTACCTTTCTTTCTGAACGGCACCGTAACAGGTGCGTTCCATAAAATATTGCTTGTTGACTCGCCCCGAAATTGTGAGAAAACCTTTGTTTTTCAGCTCCTCATTCAGCTTCTGGACGATTTTGTAGGCATAGGATTTGGAAATGCCCAATTCCTGCGCAACTTCGTCCACTCTCATAAAGCTTATGTTTTCCATTTCATCACCCCCTTTCGTTTTGATTGTTGGAAAATTTTTTGACCACATTATGATTTGCCCAAGCGGGTACGCCATTACCGTGACGCACGACGGTTATTCTGTTGTCCGCAAATAGCCTAACGCTATTTGCTATTATACTAAGCGAATTTGCTATTGTCAAGTGGTGTATGGAAAAATATTTAGCTTTTTTGTTTTTGCTATCTTGACACGACCTAAATTCATATGCTATGCTGATTGCACAGTATAAAAATGAGGAGCGTAATTGCTATGGCAATCGGTGAGAGAATTCGATTCTTCCGCAATTTGCGGGGAATGACACAAAAATATTTGGGGCAGGTAGTCGGCTTTCCGGAAAAAACTGCCGACATCCGTATGGCGCAGTATGAATCCGGCAGCAGAACGCCCAAGGCAGAGCTGACGGCGAACCTCGCAGCTGCACTGGGGGTATCGCCGCTGGCACTGTCCGTGCCGGACATCGACAGCTATCTCGGTCTGATGCACACCCTGTTCTCCTTAGAGGATCGTTACGGTCTGACAGTAGAAACAGGCGAAAACGGCATTTCTTTGCGTGTTGACCCCCGGAAAGGGAAGGATGCCGCCGTTTTTTCCGAAATGCTTGCTGCGTGGGCACAGCAGGCGGAAAAGCTCCGCAAAGGAGAAATCAGCCGGGAGGACTATGATCAGTGGCGTTACAATTACCCGCGGTATGACAAGACTTCCGGCTATGTGCAAGTGCCATCCCAGCAACTCAGTGACGCTATGGTAAAAGCCTTCAAGCATCGTTTGAAAAAGGACTAATCCCACAAACAAAAAAGAGCTAACAGACTTTGTAACAAAAATCTGTTAGCTCTTTATTTATGAATAATCTGAAATTGTTGTCAAAATGTTGTCACGAGGCCTTTTGAAACCTCGAAAGCCCAGTGCTTATGCGGGTTTTCAGCGTTTTCGGTATTATTCCCACTCAAGTCTTTGGCTTTGATTTAGGGTTATAAAATGCACTCTCGATACGCTTTTCGTCCAAATAATCCACGCATTTCGGGCTGTACATAGGTTCCTTACGAATTTTGTAGCCGTTTTGTAGCCAGCTATTCTATACGTACTAACCGTTCACAACGACTTATTTTGAATGATTTGCGGCAGATTTCGATATGATTCCCGCCAATAATCACCCGGAAATTGACCGCCTGATTCACCTCAAAAAACATCTTGGAGGTATGACCATGAGCAAACTTATATCCTGTCAATTCAACACAGACACAGCCTGCGTAGAATTGGTTTTTGATGATGGAAGCCAGCTTTCCATTGACTGCACCGCCGTTGAAAACGAAGTTGCCGACAACCGCTTCCAGCGGTCAGAGCTGGATTATCTGATCTACAATGACCCGCTTGCTTATGCAGACTTGGTTTTGAACGGTGATCCCGAAGCATACCTGAAAGCAGTGACGGAATATAAGCCTTTCGATAGCTGACGGAAAGGCTATAGCGCAGCAACCGACCGCCGTCAATGGTCAAGATGAACGCTTCGCGCCATTGACTGCCGCCGCCTGCCGCGCTTTTTGGGCAGACAAGGCAGGCAGGTGCAGATTGTGCCTGCCCGCCAACATCCAGTATTAAATAGGTGTAATGTTAGGTGCTTGGGTGTGGTTTGTATACGCTTTGCATTATATTGTTCGCGCTTTAACTTTTCATTCCTGGACAAGTCTCCTTTCAGATAATTAAAAAAAAACAAAAGCGACCAACTTTTTACGGTTGATCGCCTTTGCTCTGGTCATTCTTTGTTTCTTTCAAATCAAAATATGCGTCACAAAAAAGTTTTTGGTCTGTCATCTTCGATTGAATACTTTATAAAATCGAATTTTTCCTTGTTGTTCTTGTAATAGTCCTCTGCCGCAGTACAAAGAATGTAGCACAAGTGGGATATATGTACTTTCAATTCTCTCCGTGAGTATTCCGCGCGAGATTGCGCAGCACGACCGCTCAAATTGAGCATCCATTCCGGCGGAATTGAGCACGCTTGCCGCCGTCGTTGAGCACTGCGGTAAAATGTAGATATGCATCGCATTTTGCGGTGTAAATATCTACAAGGAGGTCACCTGTATGACCAATTACCGTGAGATTTTCAGACTCCATAGTCTGGGACTCAACAAGACCGAGATCGCGTCAAGCTGCCAGTGCGCTCGGAACACTGTGGCAGCAACCCTGCAACGGGCAGCAAACTGCGGCCTGCAATGGCCACTGCCGGAGGAAATGTCGGATAAGCAGCTCTCAGAGCGTCTGTTTCCGACCAGCCCCTCGAAGCCTGTCTACAAGATGCCGGACTACGCCTATGTCCACAAGGAACTCCAGCGCAGCGGTATCACCCTGAATCTGCTGTGGCTGGAATACTGCGACCAGTGTCGGGCGGCGGGTGAGATTCCATACCAGTCCACCCAGTTCAACAAGTACTATGCGGACTATCTGACAAAGGTAAACGCCACCATGCACCTGAACCACAAGCCCGGCGAGGTTATGCAGGTGGACTGGGCCGGCGATACTGCCGCTGTTATTGACACAGACACCGGTGAAATTATCCCGGCCTATGTGTTCGTGGCAACCCTGCCCTACAGTGGCTACAGCTACGTAGAAGCCTTTTTCTCCATGAACCAGGACTCATGGACCACTGCCCATGTGAATGCCTACAAATACTTTGGCGGCGTTACACGGATCATCCAGTGCGACAATCTGAAAACCGGCGTGCAAAAGCATGGGAAGGATGAGGTTGTTCTCAATAAATCGTACCAGGAGCTGGCAGAGCATTATGGCACGGCAATTCTGCCTGCCAGAGTCCGCGCTCCCAAGGATAAAGCTGCTGTTGAGGGTACTGTCGGTATCATCTCTACCTTCATACTGGCCGCTCTGCGGAACCGCCAGTTTTTGTCCCTATTGGAACTGAACGAGGCGATTTGGGACCGTCTGGAGGCGTTCAACCATAAACCTTTCCAGAAGCGGGAAGGCAGCCGGGCCAGCAGCTTTGCAGAAGAGAGGCCCTTCCTGCGCCCTCTGCCGCCCAGACCTTTTGAATTGGCCATCTGGAAAGTGGCAACGGTGGGACCAAATTACCACATTTCCGTGGAGCGCATGAACTATTCTGTTCCCTTTGAGTACATCAAGCAGAAAGTAGATGTCCGGCTCACCAGATCCACGGTAGAGGTTTTCTACGGTGGAAACCGAATCTGTTCCCATCCCAGGCTGTACGGACGGTTTAACCAATACAGCACGATCCAGGCGCATATGCCGCCAGAGCACCAGAAGTATGTCCAGTGGAACGGTGAACGGTTCATTCACTGGGCCGGTAAGGTCGGCAGCAACACGCAGGTCGTTGTCCGGGCTATTCTCGGCAGCTACAAAGTAGAACAGCAGGGCTACAAGTCCTGCATGGGTCTGCTGAAGCTGGCAGACAAGTACACTCCGGAACGGCTGGAGAATGCTTGCAAACGGGCATTGGAATACACACCCCGCCCTTCTCTCAAGAATATTCAGGCTATTCTGGCATCCGGCCAGGATAAAGCCATCCCTGAGCAGAGTACGGCTACTGCGTCCTCTTCCCAGTACGGTTTCACCCGTGGGGCTGACTACTACGGAAGGGGGAATAAGTGATGCTGACTGAAACAACGGTATCCAAGCTGCGTGAAATGCGGCTGAGTGTTATGGCCAATGCCCTGAAGGATCAGCTTGCCGATCCGCAGTTCCAAAACATGACCTTTGAGGACCGGCTCGGTCTTTTGGTGGATGCGGAATGGAATGCCCGAAAGAATAACCATCTGAACAAGCTGATCCGGCAGGCAACCTTCTCGGATCCGGGAGCTTGTCTGGAAAATGTGGAGTATCTGCCCGACAGAGGACTGAAGCAGGAGGAACTGCTGCGGTTCAGCACCTGCAACTACATTCAGGAGCACCACAGCATCATCCTGCTGGGAGCTACCGGCAGCGGCAAAACCTATCTCGCCTGCGCTCTGGGCATGGCTGCCGCAAGACGGTTTTATGCGGTGAAGTACATCCGGCTCCCGGATCTTCTGGTAGAATTCCAGATTGCCAGGGGCAACGGTACGATTCGCAAGCTCATGGCCCAGTACAAGAAGTACGCATTGCTCATAATTGACGAATGGCTTCTGTACCCTTTGAAAGAAACGGAAGCCAGGGACTTATTGGAAATCGTGGAGTCCCGGTACAAGCGAAACTCCACGATCTTCTGCTCCCAGTTTGACATTCCGGGCTGGCCGGAAAAGTTGTCTGCCCCACTGCTGGCTGATGCCATCTGCGACCGAATCGTCCACGATGCTTACACCGTGGTCATTAGAGGCAAGGAATCCATGCGCAAGCGGAAGGGTTTGCAGGACATCTGACTCCGACTATATTTATGATACCTTGACTGATTTGTTCTGTCCATATTCAACCTGAGCGGTGGGGCTGCTCAATCCGGGCGGTCCCATTGCTCAATTCAAGCGGAACCGCTGCTCAATTTCGCCGGTCGAGGTGATTTTGCTCAGCGGTGTACGCATTCATATCATTCTTTTGCATAAATGATATAACTTCAAAATCAAGAGTGCCGTATGCTTCCTATCGTCAATGTAGTGATAATTACGCCGATCAAGTTAATAGATTCCTTTATACCCATTCTTTTCTGCATAGCCGAGTAAGTAAAGAAAGGCAAATGCCGGAATACATAGCATTTCGCCCCCGGAAGAGGATGGACGCATACCAAAGTCGTCTGCTAATTTGGAGACAATGATAGCAGCGTTCGCACTACTGCAGAGTTCAGAAATCGCATCGTCATTTTTAATTGGTGCACCATCCCGATACTTTACTTCAATAAGTATGTTATAGGCTTTAGGTTTGTTGACAACAATATCTATTTCCTTGCTTTTTCTGCCTCCACGGTAATAGCCTACAGAGGTATTATTCTGATAGTAGAAAGCAGCCACATGCTTATATACCGCAGTTTCAACAATCTTCCCCATTTCTGTTGCGTCGGTAAGCAGTGAGTCATCCATCAGAACTGCATTACGAATTGCAGCATCTGCAATGTAGATTTTAGGGCTGGCTTTTAAAGGCTTTCTTCCAGCCATATCAACGGGCCAGCTTTGGTAAATTAAATTAGCACTCTCAAGGTATTGAATATAGTTCTCTACTGTCGGTCTGGAAACTCCGCTCAGCTCTTTTGCGATTGCCTCTATGGAAACAATTTCCGACGAAACATTACATAAATACAGAAAAATTCGTTCAAGTTCTGTTGCATTTCTGATATTATACAGTGATGGTAAGTCACGTTTTAGAACTTTGTCAACAACATCCTCGCGCATAATCTGTTGTGCCATTAGATCGTTATCCGCAAGTGCCAATTCTGGAAAGCCACCAACTTGAAGGTAACGTATAAAATAATTTTGAACCTTTGACAATTGAAGCATAATTCCTGCTTGTTCTTGATATGTCATGTTTAACATTTGAGTAATTTTAAGCGACGGCGGCAATTGAGGTCGATCAAGATTAAGTAGTTCACAGTACTCATAGAAAGACATGGTCGGTACCTGAATAACCGTCCACCTTCCAGCACCACTTTCTTGATTTCCCTTCATCAGCGCAGGACTTGCGGATCCTGTAGCCACAATGTGTGTATCTGGCTGCATATCATAAATAGTCTTAAGCCACTTATCCCAGTCCTGCGCATATTGCACTTCATCGAAGAAGTAGTAAGTATCCTGTTCGGGATATATGCTCTCATGGTAACATTCGAGAATATCATTGATTCCAGCTAATTTTAACATAGGATGATCCATAGAAATGAATACTATTTTTTGCGGTTGGATTCCGCTCTTCAGTAACCATTCAATCATTTGGTATTGGATGGTTGTTTTTCCCACACGGCGAGTCCCTGTGAGGATGACCGTGCGGCGCAGATTTGTTTGTTGCAGCCACTTCATTGCCTCATGAAAAGCAAATCGCTTGTATGTTTTTGCCATCTTGTCGCTTATACTTCCGCTTTTCCACCAAGGATTGAATGCGGACAATACTTTGAAAATACCTTCTTTCGTCGTGATTGCCATGTCAATCACCTCCTACGCACCTATTGTAACAGAAATCTTCATTGTCGTCAACAAGTATTCAAACTATACTTTCAATATTTGATTGCAAAAATGAAAGTTTCGCTTTTTTTTGCAATATACAGTCAGCCTGTATTCACTACCGCACCAGTCTACATCGGCTGGCTACTTAAAAGCCATTTCTTTCGTCTTGATTAGCATTTTAATTGCCTTATGCAATTTTGCAGCAGAAATCTTCATCTTTGTCAGCAAACATTCTAACTATACTTTCAATCTTTGCTTGCAAAAATGAAGATTTTCCCCGTTTCTTTTGAAATATCGTTGCGGATTGCATTCCTTCGTATTGAAAAATTGATGCTGCCCGTCCTCCGATTTCCTTGCTATTTCCCGAAATCAATGGTAAAATAAGAGCAGGCTAAGGGGTGATTTCATTTGAGCAGTCGCAGAAATCAAAACCTCGCAAACATCCTGCGGAAAGGAGCAGAGGCAATGGGTCGCTTTGTGAATCCGAACAACAGCGCTTTTCAGGTTGCGCTGAACTCGCAAATTTATGTTGACAAAACCGGGATGATTGCATACACCAATCGCGTTCTTGGCACGATGGAAGGGTATATCTGCAACAGCCGTCCGCGGCGGTTCGGGAAGTCCATCACCGCCAATATGCTGACGGCGTATTACAGCAA